>Ga0105044_10001791_pt1 | contig 29162 bp, 18 predicted proteins | sample MAT01_FD_78092 | JGI IMG/M metagenome (GOLD analysis project Ga0105044, IMG submission 78092) | Freshwater microbial communities from Lake Fryxell liftoff mats and glacier meltwater in Antarctica - MAT-01 | ecosystem: Environmental > Aquatic > Freshwater > Ice > Liftoff microbial mat | place...
AACTCTTTCGATTTGCTTTCAAAAGTATCTGCGAGTTTCTCTGCTTTAGGAATTGTATAAGATGCGAGCATTTTGTAAGCAGCAATATTCATTGCAGTAGGAAAAGTATCATTTGAGGACTGAGACTTGTTTACATCATCATTGGGATGAAGTACTTTTTTTTCATCAGAAAGCTTACCGCCGCTTATGACGTGTGCACGGTTTGCTATGACTTCGTTTACATTCATGTTGGATTGCGTGCCGGAACCTGTCTGCCATACAACAAGCGGAAACTGATCATCAAGTTTTCCTGAGAGAATTTCATCTGCAGCCTTACCTATCAGATCACTTTTTTCCTTATTCAAAACCCCGCATTCCATGTTGCCTTCAGCAGCAGCCTTCTTCAAAATTGCAAAGGCATAAATGATCTCTTTGGGCATTTTGTCATCACCAATCTTAAAATTTTCAATTGAACGCTGGGTCTGAGCTCCCCAGTATTTATCTTCAGGAACTCTTACCTCACCCATTGTATCATGTTCAATTCTGTATTGCATAATTTTTATATGATTTTTATAAATAAATTTTGTGATTAAATAAAAATCCGCAAAGAATAGATCAGGTTTCTTTGCGGAAAAATTTTAGAAAGATGCTACAAAAGATTATTTGATCAATATCATTTTCTTAGTTTGGTTGAAATCACCGGCATTAATCGTATAAAAATAAGTTCCGCTGGAAAGGTTCGATCCGTTCAGACTTACCGTATAATAATTTGCAGATTTAAATTCATTGTTGATTAATGTCATGATCAACTTTCCGCTGATATCATAAATATTCAATGTAACCTTTGAATCTTGCGGGATTGAAAAATTAATTTTTGTACTTGGATTAAACGGATTAGGATAATTCTGACTCACTTCAAATGTAGACGGTGCTCCAACTGATACTTCGTTTCCAAGTTCAAAGTATTCGAAGTTACCGTTGAAATCAATCTGTTTCAATCTGTAGTTATATTTTCCTACATTCAACCCGTTGTCACTGAATGAATAATTTCTTATCTCACTCGAATTTCCATTACCGTTTACAAATCCGATCTTGCTCCAGACAGAATTTTGTCCCATAGGTTTTCTTTCAATTTCAAAACCGTTGTTATTTGTTTCTGATGTGGTTGTCCAGTTAAGGTTTACATTGTTCCTGTTCACATTTGAGACAAAGCTTGAAAGCTCAACAGGAAGCAATCCATTATATCCACCTGCATATGTACTTGTAATAAATGGAACAAAGGATGGTGTTACAATTTCTGATGTAAGAGGATCCCATGAAAAGTTTGCCTGAACATTGCTGATCAGAATATCCATTTCAATGGTAGCAATCTTCTCACCAAGTCCGGTTATCCCTAAACTACTTGAGACAGTGTCACCTGTTCCTGCACCTAAGCCGCTATAATTTACCTGTAAAAGTAATAGAAATGGAAGAGTAGGTGGAACAATAGCCATAGGATCAATATAATCCCCGGTCGGACTACCGGATTTATATCTGGGATTAAAATAAGTTATTACCGGATTTGTGAGGGTACCGGTCGTAAAAGTAAACGCATAACTTGAATTTCCCATATTATATACCGGGTTGCTGGTTCTTCGTGTATATATATCAAAACTGAATTTTGTGACTCCGTTAGTGATCTGAAAATTATCAACAGTGTTTGTTGCTGTCTGAGCTGAAGCACTCATACTTATGCAAACAACTATGAGAAGAGTAAGTACAATTTTCTTCATTAATACCTCCAAGAAATTTTTTATTTTATTAAAATCTGTAATTATTATTTGACTAGCGTCATTTTTTTTGTTTCAATATTGCTTTCGGTGGTGATCGAGTAGAAGTATGTTCCGCTCGAAAGATCAGCTCCCTGAAAATTCACTGAATAATAGTCTGCTGTTCTGAGTTCATTATTTATAAGTATAGATACAAGCTTACCGGATACATCATAGATCTTTAAGCTTACTCTTGTATCAACGGGAATTGAAAAATTTATTTTTGTATTTGGATTGAATGGGTTGGGATAATTTTGTGACAGTTCAAACTTGTCGGGGATTCCAATCAGAACCTCGTTTTGCAAATTCATATACTCAAAATTCCCGTTAAAATCCTGCTGCTTAAGTCTGTAATTATATGTCCCGCTCGGTAGATTATTATCTTTATGTGAATAATTTCGTACTTCAGCAGAATTCCCGTTCCCCGCAATAAAACTGATCTTGGTCCATTCTCCATTTGCATTTTTTCTTTCAACATCGAAACCATTGTTGTTTGTTTCTGTCAGCGTTGCCCAGTTAAGAGTTACATTATTTCTTGAAATCACCGATGTAAATGATGAAAGCTCGACAGGCAGAGGCCCGTTGTATCCACCAACATTGATAACACCCGCATTTTGATTTTGAGTATTAACCACACCCGTATTCACATTATCCCATACAAGATTTGGCATTTGGTTTTGAAGAATATCAAATGCTACTGTTACTATCAACTCACCATATCCAAACATACCGGGATCTGTAGTCAGCGTATCACCGGGACCACCGGCATAAAATATCTGGATTCCTATACGGTTGGGGCTTGATACATAATTCTGAAATGACTGCATTGAATTGTATGAATTCGTAATGCTACCCACAGTATATTTAGGATTAACATTTGAAATCACTGCGTTACTGAGAAGCCCAGCATTAAATTTAATCCAATATGAAGTACTGCCCATTCGGAATGCAGGTACACTGGTTTTCAATGAATAAATATCAAAACTGAATTGTGTTCCGTTATTGAACAACCTGAAATTCGTAAGTGTATTTGTGACCGTATGTTGCGCATTAACGTTAACAACAAAAGCAATTACGATTAAAAAGTGTATAATAAATTTCTTCATGACTCTTATGTTTTAGTATTTCAAATTATTGTTTAGGGGTAATTAGGAACATTTGAAAACTTTCCTAAATTAAATGTAATAAATGAATAATCCGTCGCGGAAACAATTCCATTCATGTTAACATCACCAAGATTATAATTTGCCTGAGTCAGATTACCAGTTACAACCTGATAATCGGAAGCAGAAATAATAAAGCTTTGGTTTGGATCACCGGCATACATTCCAAAGAATCCTCCGGACAATGACGCTGCGTCTCCGCCAAAATACTGACTAAGACTTGTTGTGAAATTGAACAATGAACTCGTGTTACTTAAGCTTTGAGAAGTTGCAGACATTACAGGCAAATGATTTCTGTGTCCGACAACAATAAAATAATTACCCGGGGTAACACTCGGCGTTTTGAGGGGACTAATTCCGTCGAGATCGACCACACTTCCATCAGATTTTACGAAACCGGCTCTCCTTCCACCTAATACAGGCGCTCCGTTTGATGTCTGTCTGAGCTCAACATATACCCAGTCAACAACTCCGGCAGGAATAGTTTGAACACTTTCAGTTCCCGGATAGTTAAACTGAGAATTATTGAAAGGCTGTGTCGTTGGAATTTGTCCGACTGTATTTAGTGAAGTTCTCATCACTCCTGCATTAAGATAGGTTCCTTGCAATAATATTTTGAGATTTACCAAAGTATTTGAACCACCTATACAGTTTAAAGCTCCACCTGTAAATTCACCAAAAGAATTAATGTTATTAGTTGTAAATGTATGAGTCAATGGATCGACAGGGGTAAATACATCAAACAAGAATCCATTCCATCTGGCACCGATAATATTTGCCTCGGTCCCAACTACATCAGAAGGAAGATATGTAAATTTTAAATTAGCGTTAACATTAGAAATACCGAAAGATGTTACATCCCAATATCTGTTGAGATAATCAGTAGCACATCCGTTTTGGGGATGCTTTGTATTGATTGCCCGAACGTCAAGATGTGAGGGTGATCCTAAAGTCCAGCTTGAAAAGAAAGCTAATACAGGTGAATATCCGCCTCTTCCCACTGTAAAATTAAATGCAGTAGGAGTATTACTTTCTAAGAATTTGACTAATTTTCCTAAGCCATTAGTATTTACATAGCTTGTTGCAGGATTAGGATTAAAGATTGTTGTCCTTGATCTTAAATTTAAATTGAAGCTATTTAGGGAAACCAAACCGTTTTGTAAAAATAACAGTCTTTCCAGCGAAAGATTATCTTTAATAAAGATTCCACCGGGTCTGTTAACATGAAGAGTTCTTAATCCACCTGTAACTGAAGGTACGCCAGTTGAAGTAACAGCAGCTCCTCCAAAGAACATATCTGAATTGCTTCCGCCGATAATTGATCCACCGGGAAGAATATCACCGTTTATTATAAGAGTATTGTGTAAACCAATGGATGTGTTACCGGGAGAGAAGTTGTTAGCAACTGCAAAATCACTTCCCATAAAAAAGAAATTTGATACGGTAAGATTCTCAAAAGTTGTAAGACTTGGAGCATGTAAAAATCCTGCACCCGGAGAGATCAGTACAACATCATCATTAAGAATTGTTGTTCCTGTGATAGTTGTATTAGGGACGTTCCAGATCGTACCGCCTGTAGATGTTCCTGCCAGAGCTGTTGGAAGATCAGGAAAACTTACATTTGACTGATTTATAATTGAGAATGGTAAAGGATTTGCTACCCGTATAAAGTTTAAAGATGTTCTTACAAGATCAGTTGATGTAGCAAAATTAAAAGCAAAACCAAGTTGAGGAATAAAACCATTTGCAATTGCAGTATCGCTCATCGAAATTGTGTTTGGAGATTTTCCTATCACGGTAGTACCGGGTTTTATTCCCGCACCCTGAATGCCCATTCCTACAAATATTCCGTCTGTTGAAGGCATGAATGAAATGATGCTGTTTCCTACTGTCAGTAGACCGCCTGATATAACTGTCGTATCAGGAATTCCGCCGCCTTTCCATTTATTATTTGCAGCATTTATAGTACCGCCCTGATCAGTATAATTTACAAGTCCGTATATACCATAAGTGCTGAGATCGCATTTGTCAACAGTCATGGTTTTGACCTGTCGGTTAAATGCAATGTTTGTATCGCAATTTGTAAAAGTAAGACCTCTTAATAATACCGTATCAAGAGCAGCAGGGGGATTGAACAAATCATTTCTTGCCTGTATCCAAATACCGCTTCCCGGAGTATCTCTGAAGATTCTTGAATTTTTTATTGTAATGTTGGAGTAGTCAGTTCTGCTCAGTAGATTTATATCAATAGCGATACGGACATTACCTGATGGCATCTTTACAGAAATATTCTCAAAAACCGAGTTTTTCAATTTCTCAAAATAAATTGTATGTCCCTGGACCTGATTTGTAGGATTGTTATCGACAAAAGCGCAATGTGAAATTTCAACATTAGTTATTTCTCCGGGTGTCGTTCTTCCCTGAAAAGCAGCAACTCCGAAATATCCATTTGTATTAACAGTAGAATTTCTCATTATAAAGCCGTTCACATTTACAAACGTAGGAAAATAAATCCCGGAATAGGTGCTTCCGTTAAAATTACATGACTCTATTAAAACGTCGTTTACGATTGCCCCATTTATTCTCATTCCATTAACACCCGCTGCAGTTGTTGCCGTAGCAAACACATTCTCAAGAGTTACATAACTTTGTCTTACATCAATAGCATCACCTGAAGTAGAAGCAACGCGAAGATTTTTGAGGAACATTCTCGATGAAGAATTTCCACCTGTTGCAAGCAACGAAACTGTCGATGTAAAAATCGTGTTGACTGTCGGCGTTCCGCCCTTCCAGGCACCAATGACCGTTACTCTTTTTGTAAGATTAAATCCTGAGTATGTTCCTTCTGCAACAACAATATTATCCCCGCTTACGACTGAGGCATTGTCAATGGCTTTTTGGACTGTAAGCCATGGCGTGGAAATATTAGTCGCCTGTACAGGGCTTCGGTTGTCATTCCCCGTAGCTGCATTGACATAATATGTGGCTGAATTGGCAGTGTTTAAAAAAATTACAACTGTGCAAATTATTAAGATAAAATAGTGAAAAATTTTCATCTGCTTTTAAAATTAGGATTTAAAAAAGTTAGTTTATTTAAAATCTAAGTATATAAGAATATTTTCCGGATAACTGCGGAATATCTTTTTATGAGCTATTTGTTTTTCTATTCATAAAATAGAGTAATAAAATTCAAATTTCAATTGATAAGATTATTATTAAGCATCTAATTTTATAAAATAATTTAATAAATCATTCAAGAATCATTCTAACAGAATTCTAACAGCTTTTCAGACTTGTATCAGACTCCGCTATTTAAATTTATTTAAAGAATTATAATAGCTATGTTTAAAATAACAATTTAAAAATGAAAGTATTAAAAAGCGTTAAATGTTTTAACGAAAGATTAATCGACTACGCAGGACTATTTCCTCCCGCCTCTCTGGATCTTCAAGCGTCTTATTCTAATTATATTAAATATACGCAAAGCGAATACTCCTGGATGCTTTCAAGGTTTATCTGTCCTGTGAAACTCTTACCTGAACTTGACACAATCTCCGCCCAAAATTCATCTAAAAAATTTTCTGTTTCCGTTATTACAACAGCGGCAAAACTTGAATCGGACTTTAAGAATAATTTTATCAATGATTTTAATATCTGCAATTCCTTTATAAAAAAGAATAACAATATTAAAATTGATATGATCGAAACAAAGCTTCCTGATACTGACAAGACAAGTTATTCTGATTGTGTAAGTTTTGCTGTGGGTTCACTGGAAAGAAATTTTTCCGATCCTGCATTTATTTTTTTTGAAGGAAATTCAGAAGAGAGCTGGAAAGAAAATTCGAAAGCACTTATTGATTCCATATCAGCAATTAATGAAACAAATTTAACTTCCGGTTTCAAGCTTCGAACCGGCGGTACTTCCGCTGCAGCATTCCCTGAGCCGGAGCAAATAGCATTTTGTATCCGTGAGTGTCTTGACCGCCAAGTCCCAATGAAATTTACAGCAGGTCTTCACCATCCTTTCAGACATTATGATTTGAATGTAAAGTCAATGATGCACGGATTCGTTAATGTTTTCGGTGCAGGTATAATTGCGATGACTCATAATATTTCAAATGATGTTCTTATTGAGATCATTAATGATGAAGAACCCGGCAATTTTATTTTTACTGAAAATTATTTTTCATGGAAAGACTGGAAAGTAGAAACTCAGGATATCGTTTTTGCCCGTGAAAATCTGGTGACCTCTTATGGAAGCTGCAGCTTCGATGAACCGGTTGAAGATCTGCAGACATTGCATCTCCTAAAATAATCATAAACAATTTTATAATTTGAAATCATTTATTTCCGTTCAAAGAGATTCGCATTTTCCGATTCAAAATATCCCTTTCGGAATTTTCAAAACAAAAGCGAATCCAAAACAAAGAGTCTGCACAATAATTGGTGAAACAATTATTGATCTTTCCATAATTGAAAACAAAGGTCTGTTCAAGAATTTTTTAAAAGATGATATAAAATATTTTTCACAGTCTTCATTAAATAAATTCATGTCACTCGGCACAAGTATCTGCCGAAACGTCCGCCTGGAAATTCAAATGCTGTTCGAAGAGAACAATATCATCATTAATGGTGACAAGACTTTGAAGGACGAATGCCTTACTCCTTATAGTGAGGCATTAATGTGCATGCCCGTTGAGATAGGAGATTACACTGATTTTTATTCATCAAAGGAACACGCGACAAATGTTGGAATAATGTTTCGTGGAAAAGAAAACGCGCTGATGCCCAACTGGCTTCATCTTCCGGTTGCATACCACGGCAGGGCAAGCTCGATCGTTCTTAGCGGAACAGGTATCATCCGTCCTAAAGGTCAGACAAAAGCCGACGACGCCGAACTTCCTTCTTTTGGCGCAAGCAAACTTCTGGACTTTGAGCTTGAGACGGGTTTTCTGATTGGAAAAGGAAATAGCCTGGGAGATCCGATCCCGGTCGATAAAGCAAATGAACATATTTTCGGAATGATACTTGTCAATGACTGGAGCGCAAGAGATATACAGAAATGGGAGTATGTTCCTCTTGGACCGTTTCTCGGAAAAAATTTTGCAACTTCTGTTTCCCCATGGGTTGTTACTCTTGAAGCACTTGAACCTTTTAAAAAAAATAAGCCGTTACAAAATCCTGAACCGCTTCCCTATCTTCAGAGCAAAGGCAGCTGGCTCTACGATATTAATCTGGAAGTAAGCATCAAAACTGAAAAGATGCAAGAACCTTATATTATTTCAAGATCCAATTTCAAAAACCTTTACTGGGATATTTGTCAACAGCTTGCTCATCATACTGTCAACGGATGCAACATGAAAACCGGAGACCTACTTGCTTCCGGTACGATCAGCGGAACCGGTAAAGATTCATTCGGAAGCATGCTTGAGATAACCTGGAGAGGAACTGAACCGATCAGTCTGCCAAACGGTGAGGAAAGAAAATTTTTAGCGGACGGAGACGAGCTTACGATAACAGGCTGGTGTACAGGTGAAGGCTACAATGTAGGTTTCGGTGAAGTAACAGGAAAAATTTTACAATCAAAATAATTTTAAAAAAGTGAAAGTACTGATTAATATTTCTCTGATATTAATTATTTCTGTAATTATTATCTCATGTAAAGATTCAACAGTTGACAGCAATAATCCTCCGGTTTCTCCCGAATCCAATTTCACTTATCCATATAAATTAAATTCCTTTTGGTATTACTCAACAAGAAATTTTGTGACCAATCTGCGCGGCGATTCAGTTCATTTTTATTTTCCGGGTGATACTACCGTCGGATTTGGTAATGCGAAGTTTGTAAAGGATACCATTGTAAATCAGGACACTTTAAGACTCTTGAGAAATGAACACAGCGAAGTAGGACATAGTCACACCACACTGGAGCTGTATAAGCAAACTGATTCAGGGCTTATCCGGGTTGCCTACTATTACGGCGGAACAAACTTCGGTCCTTACAGACCCGTTAAGCAGAATTTAAGATATGTAATAAACGGAAATACGTATGCTTCCCTTGATGAGCTGAAAAATGCTTTTAATGTTGAGGATTATTCAGGAGACACTACGCTGTATTTTGATGAACCACCTTTGCGGGTATTAAAATATCCGATCGAAGAAAATACTGAATGGGAGTTTGTTACTTTCGGCACTACACGGATTACAAAAGAATACACGAACTTCGAAAATGTAAATACCGGTATGGGTGAATTAAAGTGTATTAAGGTTAAAAGAAATTGGTATTACAATTCTTCTGCTCCGGACCCGAAATTTATTTCGTATGATTATTTCTCAAAGGAAGGAATGGTTAAAAGGGATTTTGTAATTAAAGACGTAGTGATATTAAATCAGAATACCGACACCTTAGGTATAATCGATGTTAAGGAAGAAGCTAATCTGAATATATTTACTCCATAATTTCCACAATTAAATTATTTCTCATGGATCAATGCAGCTCCAAGTGTGATGCCGATCAGAGAAGTGATCTTATCGCTGTTGCTGTCATTGGATGAAACAGATTTGCAGTAAAAAGCATCAAGACTGATCAGACTGGTGCGCAAGATCCGTTTCTCATAACCAATTACCGCTTTAAATCCAAACCCACCATACATTGCTCCGGTTAGTCCGGCAATATAATAATTCGATTTTCCAACAAAAAATTTGTTCTTATATCCTACCAGTACCGCATACTTGCCGTCATTGCGCGATAATGACACATCTTTCTTTCTGAAAATTCCGCAATCAATATTGAAAACAATATTTCCGGTACTGCTGATTCTGGGCTCAACATAGCCGCTGATATACAAACCGGGAGAATACTTTGTACTTCCTGCTTCCGAATTAAAGTGAACTCCGGCTGCTATTTTTGAAGAGAAGAAATTTTGTGAAAGCGCATTTGCTGTAAAGGCAATGCTTATAAGAATAATCAATAATACTTTCATATTTTTTTTGTTAATATAATTGCATAAATATTCTTTAACAAATCAGTTTTGTTTATACACTTTTTAATTTTGCATTCTTTAAGTAATTTTATCAATGAAAGACAACAAAACACGCCTTACGCAGATGGTTACTTCCGCGGGTTGCGCCGCTAAAATTTTTCCTCATATACTTGCCGAAACACTCAAAGGCATTAAGTGGGAAACCAATGAAAATGTATTAGTCGGCTTTGAAGGGAAAGATGATGCCGGCGTTTATAAAATCAATGATGAACTTGCGCTTATACATACCACCGATTTTTTCACACCGGTAGTTGATGATCCATATACATTCGGACAGATCGCGGCAGCTAATGCTTTGAGTGATGTGTATGCAATGGGCGGTACACCGATCAATGCGCTGAACATACTCGCATTCCCGCAGAAAGAAGATCTTGGAATTCTGAAAGAAATATTAAGAGGAGGTTCTGATAAGATCAATGAATCCAAAGCTGTGATTATCGGTGGTCATTCGATAGACATTACAAACATTGTTTACGGACTGGCAGTCACAGGGACAATTCATCCTAAGGACATTAAAGGAAATAATAACGCAAGACCCGGTGATAAATTAATTTTAACAAAAGCTCTTGGTACCGGAGTGCTGAATAATGTAGTGAAATTTTCTGAGCTGGATGAGAAATATTATAAGCATCTTGTGGCTTCCATGACGCGTCTCAACAGCAATGCTTCGCAATGTATGGTAAATGCCGGAGCAAACGCATGTACCGATGTTACAGGTTTCGGTCTTGCCGGACATTCAATGCAGATGGCGGCTGCGAGTAAAGTTGTGTTCAGGTTTTTTGTAAACGAACTTCCGGTTCTTGACGGAGCTGAATGGGCGGTGGAAAATAATTTTCTTACAAGAGGCGATAAATCTAACCGTGAATATACAGAGAGCTCCGTGATGAATGAAGGCAATGTAAACATAATTAAGGAACATTTGTTGTATGACCCGCAGACATCAGGAGGACTTTTGATCTCAGTAAAAGAAGATAAAGCGAATCATCTTCTGCTTGAGCTTGAGAAGTGCGGTGATATTTATTCCCGTATCGTCGGGGAAGTCATTCCCCCTGATGGAGAAGTGAAAAGCGGAACTGTGATATTTAATTATATGTGATCACTATGTTCTCTATGTGGCTATGTGGTGGAATTATGTTGAAGCTTTTAAACATTAAATATTCCCGAAGATATGATCAATGATAAGACCTCCAAAGAATTATTCGATTACGTCAGAACCCTTGATACCCGAAATAACCTTCCATTAAAAGAAATTCTCTCTCCTTATAATACAGATAAAATTTGCATTACTGATCTTCTCGATGAATTCAAAAGCAGTAAAAACATTCTGCTCATTGATGCACGCTCTGAGTCAGAATTCGCTGAATCTTCTTTACCTGCTTCTGTCAATTTTCCGGTGTTAAATAATTTTGAAAGACATAATGTAGGATTGGTCTACAAGAAATATTCGCAAATAGCGGCTCTACGGCTTGCTATGGAATATGCCGACCCCAAGAATGACAACCTGCAAAATTTTCTGAATACAAATCGTGCTCAAGAGAAAAAAATTTATGTCTACTGCTGGAGAGGTGGTGGAAGAAGCGGTTATCTTTCCAAAATGATAACTGATCTGGGGTTTAAGCCTGTCATTCTTACCGGAGGGTATAAGTCATACAGACAAAATGTGAATTCCTTCTTTGCGCAATCACCATTTCCTTATTCCCTGCTCGAACTTTCCGGACTTACCGGCTGCGGCAAAACTGAGCTTCTTGAAAATCTCTCTTCAGAATTACCAGTGATCAATCTTGAATCTGCTGCACTTCATTTTTCAAGCTTGCTGGGTCATATTCCTTACCAAATTCGAAATGTCAGTCCTGTTCCAAACCAATCAGCGTTTGAGAGCAATCTTTATTCACAGGTATATCTCAATTTATTATATAATTCAAATTCATCCCCTTTTCTGATAGAGTCGGAGAGCAAGCGTGTTGGTAAATTTGAAATACCAAAATTTCTGTTCGAAAAATTACAGACAGCTCCAACAGTAAAGATCATTTGTTCGCTGGAGATAAGATGCAAAAGAATAGTCAGGGATTATTTCGGTCAGGATCTCAGAGGTGTTGCCCCTATGATAAATATTTTGAATGAAAAAGAAAGGTTTTTTAAGCAGCAGTTAAGCAACAATACCTTTAATGAATTGCTGATTCTTCTGAATGCGGGTAAGGTAATTGAGTTTACCGAAATAATGATCAGGGAATATTACGATAAGAAGTATAAAGAAAAGAATAAAATGTCCATTGGAGAAATTTCAACGGATAATATGGATCTTGCTGTAAAAGAATTATTGCGTTTGTATAAAGATCAGAAAGCTGTTATACCAAGATTGTAAAATACAAAACTCATCACATCAGTTTGTTCTTCGATCGCTTTCGAGATCGGTTTACCTGCGCCGTGACCCGCATCAGTATCTACGCGGATCAATATCGGGTTTTCACTTGTGTTCTTTTCCTGAAGTGTCGCAGCATATTTATAAGAATGAAGAGGCACGACACGGTCATCATGGTCTGAGGTTGAGATCAAAACTGCCGGATAATCCTGAGCTTTAATGTTATGTAATGGTGAATATAAATACAAATTCCGGAAATGGATTTCATCATCAATTGAGCCATAATCTGAAACCCAGGACCATCCAATAGTATACTTATGAAACTTGAGCATATCCATTACGCCAACATCAGGTAATCCGACTTTAAACAATTCCGGTCTTTGATTCAAAACTGCTCCAATAAGGAGCCCACCGTTTGAGCCACCCCTTATTGCAAGTTTTTCGGAAGAAGTATATTTTTCACGGATCAGGTATTCTGCTGCGCAGATAAAGTCATCAAAAACATTTTGTTTATTCAGCTTCATGCCTGCCCTGTGCCACTCCTTACCATATTCTCCTCCACCGCGCAAACATGCCAGAGCAAAAACTCCTCCGTTATCAAGAAGTATTAATTTAATAGGCGAAAATTCCGGAGTCTGACTTATATTAAAACCACCGTAACCCTGCAAGAGTAATGGATTACTTCCGTTTAATTCAATTCCTTTCTTATGTACCACAAACATAGGGATCAAAGTGCCGTCCTTACTTGGATAAAACAACTGATGAGTCTCATACTTTTCAGGATCAATTTTAAAATTGCTTTCTCTGAAAACCGAAGATGATCTGTTCTCTATTTCATATTTAAAAATTTCGGGAGGATATGTAAATGAAGTGAATATATAAAATAATTCTTTTGAGCTTTTTCTTCCTGAAAATCCTGTGACCGAACCTTTTGCCGGCAGATCAATTTCATTAAGAAAATTTCCATTCGTATCAAATACATAAACAACATCACACGCATCTTTCAGATACTGTACAAAAAATTTTCCATCAATAAAATTTACATCGTTTATTACAAACTCCGATTCAGGGATCAGATCTATACTGTCTCCTGTTGAAGGCGTGAATTTAATTATTTTTTCTTTCGGAGCATTTTTGTTTGTGCGGATATAAATCGCATTGTCTTCCGTTTCAATGACACCACACTGATGATCGTATTCTTCTGTAATCGGTGTAAATCCGGATTCCGATTTACTAAGCTCTTTGTAATGGATCGTATTCCCAATACTTCCTTTCTTCCATGACATCATAAACAAATACTGCCGGTCTTCAGTTGTAAAATTGATAAAGCTTCTGTCGGGTTGATCTTTATCCTCGTAAATGAGCTTATCTTCAGACTGCCGGGTACCTGTTTTATGAAAATAAATTTTTGGAGATAAATTAATTTCCTTCAGCTTGTCTGTTAATACTTCATCATACCTGTTGTAATAGAATCCATCATCCAGCCAATCAATGCCGGAAAACTTTGCCCAATCCAGTCTGTCGCTTAATTGTTCTTTTGTCTCAATATCAATTATATAAATTTCCTCCCAGTCCGATCCTGCTCTGTTTATCGTATAAGCCAAATATTTGTCGTCCCAGGAAACCTTTGTATTCTCTATCGATACCGTTCCATCATCCGACAATGTATTCGGATCTAAGAAAACTTCCGGATTACCGTCCTGTCCTTCCTGTCTATATAAAATGCTTTGATTCTGCAGACCCTCATTCTTGAAAAAGAAATAATACTTGCCCGATTTGAACGGAGCGGAATATCTTTCATAATTTAAAACATCTGTAACCGCTTCCATCATTTTTTTTCTAAATGGGATACGGCTCAGATAATTTTCCGTGATTTTATTTTCAGTCTTTATCCATTCAATTACTCTGTCGCTTTGCATCTCTTCAAGCCAGTTATATGGATCGCTGACCTTAGTCCCAAAATACGTATCTGTATGTTCTTCGTTCAATTTTAAAAAGAATTTATTTTATAAATGCACTGCTTATTCTAAAACACAGGTTTAATGTCTTTTGAGAAAGCCGTTCTTACAAGCTGCTTCTGAGTTTCATTGAATTTTGACAACGAACCCTCTGCCGGACTGGCTGATTCTGTCTTTGTTACACTGTATAATCTCTGACTTTCACCCAGATCGTCCTTCAAAAGTAATGCGAGAAAATTCCATGCTCCCATGTTTCTCGGCTCTTCCTGAACCCACGCAACTTCCTTTGCATTTTTATATGAGCTCAAAACTTCTTTCATCATATCGCTTTTGTACGGATAATATTGTTCAAGTCTTATTATAGCCGTATCTGTAATGACATTATCTTTCCTGAATCTCAATAGATCGTAGTAAACTTTACCGCTTGTTATCAGAACTCTTTTAATAGAATTCTTTTCAACTGTTTTATCATCTATGATCTCATCAAACATTCCCTTCGTAAATTCATCCTTCTTTGATTTCGCTTCGGGAAGTCTGAGCAGACTCTTAGGGGTAAGTATGACCAATGGTTTTTTCTTCTTCTGTTTTGTCTGCCTCCTCAGCAGATGAAAATATTGCTCCGATGATGTAGGATTGCAGACGATCATATTGTCATCGGCGCACAATATCAGAAATCTTTCAAGACGTGCACTCGAATGTTCAGGACCCTGTCCTTCCTGACCGTGAGGAAGCATCATTGCAAGATTATTCGGGAGTTGCCACTTCGTGTAAGAGCTTGAAATAAAATTATCTATTATTACCTGTGCCGCATTTGCAAAATCTCCGAACTGTGCTTCCCATAAAACGAGAGTTATCGGATCGGCAGTTGAGTAGCCGTATTCAAATCCCAATACTGCAGCTTCTGAAAGCAGACTGTCGAGTGGCTCTATTTCTGCCTTCCCCGGAGCAACATTATTTAATGGAATGATCTCATCACCTGTTTCTGCGTCCGTGAGAACAATATGCCTTTGCGAGAATGTTCCTCTTGAACTGTCCTGCCCGCTCAGACGTATCGGTATTCCTTCCTGAAGCAGGCTTCCAAACGCAAGCGCTTCTGCAAATGCCCAGTCAACATCAACATCCTTATCTAAAAATTCTTTTCTTGTATCAATGAATTTTCTAAGCTTTGGATGAAGGTTAAATGTTGATGGTAGCTCTGTGATCGCTTTAACTATCTCATTGAGTTTTTCAGGAGAGACATTAGTATCAACCCTCGCTTCGGCTGCTTCGATCTGCTCTTTGGTAACTGCCAGAGGAATATCGGTTTTGAATTTCTGAACTTTCTCATGACCTTCGCTCATCTTATCAAAAATTTTCTTTTCCATCTCATCGATATCCTCCTGCGTCACAACTTTTTCATCAATTAATTTCTTTTTGTAAATTTCCTTTACTGAAGGATGACTCCGGATCGTCTTGTACATAAGCGGCTGAGTAAACGCCGGCTCGTCAGCTTCATTGTGTCCTAAACGTCTATAGCCGAATACGTCAATGACAACATCTCTGTGAAACTTCATTCTATAATCATAAGCAAGTTTTGTAACGAGCAAAGTAGCTTCAGGATCATCGCCATTTACGTGAAATATCGGCGCCTGTATCATCTTTGCAACATCAGATGCATATACAGTTGAGCGTGCATCGATCGGAGAAGTTGTAAATCCTATCTGGTTATTTATAATCACGTGAATGGTACCGCCGGTCCTGTAACCGTGTAGCTGTGATAGATTCAGTGTCTCAGCTACTATGCCTTCACCTGCAACAGCCGCGTCTCCGTGAATCAATACAGGTATGGTAAGGTCGCGTTCTTCATCATTCATCCTTGTCTGCTTCGCACGTACAATTCCTTCAACAACAGGATTTACAAATTCCAGATGCGATGGATTCGATGCAACGGAAACTTTGATCTCTTTTCCATCTGTAGTATGATATTCCCCGGATGCCCCAAGATGATATTTAACATCACCTGAGCCTTGTGATGAAGCGGGATCTATGTGTCCTTCAAATTCGGAAAAGATAGCTGACATTGATTTTCCGATGATGTTCGCAAGAACATTCAAACGCCCTCTGTGTGCCATTCCAAGTACAAGCTCTTCGACTCCGCTGTCAGCAGCGCATTTTAAAAGGAAGTCAAGCGTAGGAATTATCGTCTCTGAACCTTCAAGTGAAAATCTTTTGTGACCTATGTATTTTTTATCAATGAATTTTTCAAAATTTTCAGCTTCACTCAGCTTAAACAGTATGTGCTTCTTTTCATCATTGGTAAAATCAGGAGTGTTGCGGTTTGTTTCCATTTTATCCTGAAGCCATTGCTTCTGATCAGGATCCTGTATGTGCTTATATTCAACTCCTATCTTATCACAATATGTCTGATAAAGTATTTCAAGTATTTTCCTTAATGTTGCTGTTCTTAATTCTGCAAGTCCGTCTGTAATAAATTCACGGTCATAATCCCATACTGTAAACCCGTAATGAGACGGATCAAGCTCAGGATGATACTGAACTTTCAGATAAAGAGGATCAAGATGCGCAAGCAGATGACCGCGTACTCTGAACATGTTTATCATTTGTATTGCACGTGCCTGCTTTTCTATTTCTTCAATGTGCTCGATCTTTTCCGGTTCTTCCTTATGCTTTTCGACTACCCATTTTACCGGTGACATCGGAATTTCAAGATCTTCAAAAATTTCTTCATAAAAATTTTCCTGACCGTGCAGCAACTCGCTCATCTTTTTCAGGAACAATCCTGACTCCGCTCCCTGTATTATCCTGTGATCATAAGTGCTCGTCATCATCATTACTTTACTTAATCCTATTCTTGTTATTACATCACTGGTCACTGCCTGGTACTCCGCAGGATAATCAATAGCGCCCGTAGCGATGATCGCTCCCTGACCTATCATCAGCCGCGGCATGGATGCTACCGTTCCAAGTCCGCCCGGATTTGTCAGTGTGATCGTCGTCCTCTGAAAATCAGCGATCTCAATTTTATTGCTTCGTGATCGCTTTATAATATCATCGTATGCGTTGAAATATTCGTTGAATGTAAGATGATTGGCTTTCTTAATGTTCGGAACTATGAGTGAACGGCTTCCGTCTTTCTTTTCGAGATCCACCGCAAGTCCCAGATTTACATCGTTCTTCTTTACAAGTATAGGATCTCCATTGATGATCGTATATGAATTATTCATCACCTGAACATATTCAATTCCCTTTACTATCGCCCATCCTATTATATGTGTATAAGAAATTTTCTGACCGCTTTTCTTTTTAAGATATTCGTTGATTATTCTTCGATTCTCTTCAAGGACTTTTACAGGTATGGTTCTGAATGTTGTTGCTGTTGGGATTGTGAGACTGTTGTTCATATTTTCAATGATCTTCGCGCCAACACCTCTTATAATGTTTGTCTCTTCACCCTCACCCGGCGCAGGCATTATTAACTGTGACTGAACTCGAATCTGAGGTTCACCGTTTGCTTCTTTGGTTTGAGTCGGCACTTTTGGTAAAGTACCGGCTCCGTTCCCGTTAATGAGATTCAGCTCTTTAAACAAATTTTTCCAGGTGTCACTGACTGATGCAGGATCATTTTTATAATCACTAAGTAGCTCGAGTACATACCAGGTATTTACACCGAATTCGGAAATTTTCTCCTGCTGTTCGGCAGTTAAATCTTCTAATTTCATTTGTAATTTATTTTTTTCAATTTAATCAAAATATAAAAGAAGTTCACTGAAGAATGGACTGCAGAATGATAACAATTGTCATTGCAGTCCAAAACATTTTTATGACATTTATTTAGTCTTAGACTAATCAACAATTAGGGTAATCATTTTCATTCTTAAATGAACCCGCCTGTGAGAAATTGCCGATAAAGAAATTCAGGGCAATGGCTACAAGCAGGAATTCCCGAGTCAAGCACCGGCTACAAGACATCACCCCGTTACTTGTTGGAATTCCTGCCGCTATTGATCTGAATTTCCGGCAATTTATCACCAGCGGGAAACTTTTCTTTGCCAAGCTTTCTTTTGGTTTTTCAAAAGAAAGCGGAGTTAATCGAAACTAAAATTTTTACTGTCTAAATCGATTTGTTTTGGACGGATGTGAACAATTGTTAATGATTGATAACTATTAATACCGATTAGTAACGATAAAGATTTGCCTTAAAGCTCCGTACACAAATTGTAATTGTTATTTGTATTAAACACCATTCTCGTTCACACTTCGATCCTCAGTCACGTCTCTGTCAATCATTATAAGCTGCTCTTCCATTGAAGACTGTAATTGAACATCTTTAAGTTTCTTTTCGATCGCCCTGCTTCTCACTTCCGCAGTATCAAGTGTGTTCGCAGCTTCATTCAATTTCTTTTTTGTCTTCTCAAGTATCTCTCCAAAGTTACCGAATTCAGTTTTCACCGAGCCCAGCACTTCCCAGACTTCACCTGTTCTTTTTTCAATGGACAATGTTCTGAAGCCCATTTGCAGGCTATTAAGCAGCGCTGATAATGTTGTCGGTCCTGTAATTGTGATTTTGAAATCCCTTTGGATCGTTTCAAACAATCCCGCATTGTTCAAGACTTCAGCATACAATCCCTCAAACGGTAAAAACATAATCGCGAAATCAGTTGTATTAGGAGGGTCTATGTATTTATCACGGATTTCCTTTGCACTGTCCTTAATTCTTTTAACGAGATTTTTTCTTCCTTCAGTAATCTCCTCAACGTTACCCCCATCAAAAGCATCGAGAAGAATTTGATAGTCCTGTGTCGGAAATTTTGAATCGATCGGAAGCCATAACGGCTTATTGTTCTCTCTGCCTGGAAGCTTAACAGCGAATTCAACATTCGCCGAACTGCCTGATTTCGTTTTTACATTTTTTGAATACTGATCCTTGGTAAGGAGCTGTTCAAGTATGTTCTCAAGCTGATATTCACCCAGCACACCCTTCGTTTTTATGTTCGATAAAACTCTCTTGATGTCCCCGACACCAATAGCAAGGGTTTGCATTTCACCCAGCCCTTTATGAACCTGTTCAAGCCGGTCACTGACAAATTTAAATGATTCACCTAGCCGTTTCTCTAAAGTTGTCTGAAGCTTTTCATCCACCGTCTCTCTCATCTTGTCAAGCTTCTGATTGTTGTCATCCTGAAGATACTTTAATCTTTTCTCAAGTGTATCCGAAAAAGATTTTATTTCCTGAGTAAATTTGTCCTGAAAAGATTTCAAAGTCTTGCTTAGTTCATCCCTGTTGTACTTTGCATCTGCATTTATCTGCTCCTGAAGTTTCCGCAGTGAATCGTTTAATGAATCTCCAAAACTTTTTATGCTCTCTGCAGATTCAGCACGTGAATCTTTTAAATTATTACTAAGCTCGGTGCGGTTCTGAAAAAATTCATTACGAATTGATGTTTCTGTTGTAGTGATTTTTTTTTCAAGCTCGGTGATCAGCATTAAAGCCGGATCGTTCCTTTTGCTAAGTATAAGAAAAATGATGGATACTAATATAAGACCAAGCAGTGCAATGATTAATATTTCCAATTAATTTGTAAATTTAAGATTCGTCAATTTTATCAAGTACTAAGTATTTAACTCAAAACTCTCTGTCATCTATGCTGTCAATATATTTTTCAATCTCACCCACCAGTCTTTTCATTACACTTTCTTCAAACGGAGATTCAAGATTTGCATATTTGACAAGTTCAAGAAAAGCCTTGCTGCCGCCGGCTTTACAGAGCTTAATGTAATCTTCAAGTGATTTTTTGTATTCACCGTTTCCTTTATGGATAGCTTTGCTCCAGAACTGGAAAGCACAAATCTGCGCAAGACAATAATCGATATAATAAAATGGTGCTTCATATATATGACCCTGCTTCTGCCATCTTCCACCTCCTTTAAGAAATTCATTTTCACCGTAATCAAGATGCGGCAAGTAAACTTTTTCAAGCTCCGACCATCTTGCATTTCTTTCAGAAGGAGCTGCCTTTGGATTTTCATAAACCCAGTGCTGAAATTCATCCACTAAAACTCCGTAAGGAAGAAAATATATTGCGTTATTCAGATGAGAGAATTTAAACTTATCAGTATCAACTTCAAAAAATAAATTCATCCAGGGATAAGTTAAGAACTCCATGCTCATCGAATGTATCTCAGCGGTCTCCATCGTCGGCTCCGCATATTCCTTAAATTCAAGATCACGGCTCGAATACGCCTGGAATGCATGTCCCGCTTCGTGTGTCAGAACTGTAATGTCGTCTTCAGTTCCGTTCATGTTGGCAAATATATACGGGCTTCTGTAATCCGAAATGTATTCGCAGTATCCCATATCTGCTTTTCCTTTTCTGCTGTAAACATCCATCAGGTCGTTGTCCATCATGAAATCATAAAACTCCGCTGTCTCGCCTGATAATTCTTTATACATGATCTTTCCGTTATTCATTATCCATTCGGGATCCCCTTTTGGGACGGCATTACCTTTACTGAACTGTATATAAAGATCATACGCCATTAGCTTATCAACTCCTATTCTTTTCATCTGCTTTTCTCTTAACTTCACCGAAAGCGGTACAAGATATTTTTTTACATTCTCACGAAATTTCTTTACCATCTCAAAATCGTAATCAATTCTCTTCATTCTTGCATAACCCATTTCAATGAAATTTTTGAATCCGAGTTTCACTGCCATTTCATTCCTCAGAGCAACAAGCTTATCATATACCTCATCAAATTTTTCTTTGTTGTCTGAAAAGAAACCCCAGTATGCCTCAAATGCCCTCTTTCTCGTCTCACGGTCAGTTGATTCCATATACGGATCAAGCTCCTGAAGATTTCTTTCTTTTCCGTCGAACATAATTTTTGCAGAGGCTTTCAATTTTGTATACTCGCTGTTCAGATGGTTCTCTTTTTGAAGTTGCTCAACTATTTCCGGACTGAAGCTTTTCATCACCATTTCAGATATTGCTATAAGCTGCTTGCCGTATTTCTCAATGAAATTATTTTTAAAGATGCTTGTTGTCAGAGCGGCAAAATAATTATTAGTAAGATCTGCAAACAGCGGGACATTGTTATCAAAATAATCCTGTTCCTTTATAAACTGCTCGTTGTTCGTATCCAAAGAATAATTTATAAAAGCCATCACTCTCATCGTATCAAAACTATTTCTCAGATTATTAATTTTGATCATGGCTTCGTCCGCACTTTCAAAGCTTTCTGCTGTCTTAAGTTCTGCAACAAGGTTTTTAAATTCTTTTCCGGTTTCGGTAAGATCCGGTCTTTCATATTTCATTTCTGAGTATTTCAATTGTAGATCCTTTCAGGATTAATTATAAATTTATAGGATGATTTTTTTTAAAAGTTTTAATGATTAACTTTGTGAACTATGATTCTATGTAGTGGAAATATTTTACAATATACCATTTAAGAAAATTTTTTAAACAGAATTTAATTTTACGCTCGATATTACATCGTCATCAAGTGTATCTTCTGTTAATTCAAATCCAAAGCTTTTGTATAATTTAATGGCAACTTCATTATCCGGTTTATGAATTATATCCACCAATCCGATTTTTTCATCCCTTAAAAAATCGAGCAGCATTTTCATTGCCTGTCTTCCATATCCCTTTCTCTGAAATTTTTCATCGATCATGAATCTCGGAATGTAATATCTCCCGTCATCAGGATCACAGGCATACATCAGGAATCCGACCATTACATCATCATCGTATATTGCACGCGGTTCCATTTCCTTGTGTGCATAAGCCAGCGCAAGACCGTTCTCATTTGTAGCGACAAATCTTTTCTGATCTTCACCTACCATAAGATGAATGCACTCCCGCCAGTTTTCTTCATCTATTTTTCTTAAACTAACACCCATTTTTTAATTTTAAATTTTAAATTTTAAAAACATTGAACATTGAACATTGATAATTGATAATTGATAATTGATAATTGAACATATTACTTCTTTGTCCTCTTCGCATCACTAGTAAGCTTCTTCCATTTTTTTTTCTCTGCTAATGTAAATTTATTATTCTGTCTGTTCTCAAACCAGGTGATCTCCCTCTGCAGCTTGAGATAACTGTCAAATCTGTTCTGATCGAATTCACCGTTTGCAATTGCTTCCTTTATAGCACAACCCGGTTCTGTTTCATGCTTGCAGTCTGAGAACCTGCATTGCCCGAGATACTTTTCAACATCCTTAAATGTTTCGCTCGCACCATCGCCGCCTTCCCATAACTGAAGTTCACGCATTCCCGGAGTATCAATTATTATTCCGCCCTCAGGCAGTAGTATAAGTTCACGGTGTGTTGTTGTATGTCTTCCCTTGTCTTTGTATAAACTTATCTCACTTACATCCATTTTTTCGGAATCAGCAAGACAATTTATCAGTGTTGACTTCCCTACTCCGGATGAACCGACAACAGCAACAGTTTTATTTTCTTCAAAATATTTCCTCAACGCTTCTATTCCTGTATTCTCAACAGCGCTCAAGGCATATACATCAATGCCCTCAGCGATGGTCTTCACTTCGGCAATTTTTTCTTCAGTGTCATCACAAAGATCTTCCTTGCTCATTATGATCACCGGCGTCACTTTATTTTCAATACTGAGTGTAAGGTATCTTTCCATCCGGCGAAGACTTATGTCCTGATTCAATGAGCTTATGAAAAAAAGATAATCTATATTTGCAGCGATGATCTGCTCATTCAGTTTTATGCCTGCTTCCTTTCTGGAGAATTTATTTTTCCTCTCGAGCACTGTTTCTATGATCGCTTTCTTCTCGTCGGGAATTTCTCTTATCACCACCCAATCCCCGACTGCCGGGTATTCGGACGGAGATTTTACGTTGTAATGGAACTTACCGGAAACCTCTGCTGTGAGTTCCGAATCTCCTGTATAAACTACATAGCTCTGCTTATGCTCGATCGCTACTCTTGCCGGGGACAAACCTTCCTTAGAAAATTTTTCAAAATTCTTTTCAAAAAACTTGTCCCAGCCGAGCTTTTCTAATTTTTTGTAATTTGTCAATTTTAGTTTTTTTAATTTTTTTCAATTTGTCATTGCAAAGCAACGGTGAAGCAATCTCTATTTTATGCATACTACTACAAAGTCAGTTGATCTTTCATCCAAATCTTTCTTCTCAAATCCTCCGTAAATTTTTTCAAGCCTGAACCCTGCTCTTGCAATCAAATTTTCAATTTCAAACCTGTGATAATATCTGAAAGGAAAATAACATTCATCAGTCTTCGTGCCGCCATTCTCATCCCATACAAACTTAAACGTAAGATTTGACATCTGATTTATGTTGTCATATTTAATTGATGCATATCTTTCAAGCTTTTTGCCCGGCTCATATTCTCCTTCAAACTCCTTCACATTATCCACATCTTTCAAAAGTCTGTTAAGATCAGGAACGAATACATCAAAAATAAACCTTCCGCCAGTTTCAAGATGCTCATAAATTCTTTTCAATGCTTTAAGCTGATCTTCAACTTTCACAAGATGGCTGAACATTCTGAACGGAGCAATTATAAGTTCGAATTTTTTATCAAGTTTGAATTCTCTTACATCCTGTATTGTCACACGTGCATACTCTTCCGGAGATATCTTCGCCTTAAGCTTTTCAAGCATCAGATCACTCTGATCAATTCCGTAAATGTCCGCACCACTGTCCAATGCCCGTGCAAATATCCTTCCGGTTCCAACTCCAATTTCAAGTGATGCTCCGTTTGTTTGTGAAATTTCATTAAGATAAAAATTCAAAGCCGGTGTAAATGCCGGACGTTCATACACTATATCGTAAAACCTTGAAATGCATTCGTTATATTTATATTCTTTCATAAGATTATTTTTTTAATTTAATAATTGTAAGTGTTTTCAGAATTCCTCCTGAATTCACTACACGCTCAGCATTTCCTTTTCTCTCTGTTCTCTAAGCTGTCTTGTATAAAGATTACAGTAATAACCTTTCTTCAGCATAAGATCATGGTGACTTCCGTCTTCGACGATCTTCCCTTTTCTTACAACAAGTATCCTGTCACAGTTCTTTATTGTTGAAAGTCTGTGAGCAATGATGATCGAAGTTCGTCCTTTGATCATCTCATGGATACCCGATTGTATTCTTGCTTCGGTCAGTGTATCTACCGAGGAAGTCGCTTCATCCATTATGAATATTCTTGGGTTCGCAAGCACAGCTCTTGCAAAAGATATAAGCTGCTTTTCCCCGAGCGAAAGTTTTTCACCGCCTTCACCAACCTCCTCATCAAGTCTCTCTATGAATTCATCTCCGCCGATCAATTCCAGCGCTTCAATTATCTCTTCTTCAGTTGCAGAGTCGCGCCCGTATCTTATATTTTCCCTTATATTACCTGAGAACAAATGCGGCGTCTGCAATACAACACCAAGCTGACTTCTTAAGCTGTGTGTAGTCATGTTCATAAAATCAATACCGTCTATCTTCACAATTCCTCCCGTCGGCTCATAAAATCTGCAGATCAGATTTATGATTGTTGACTTTCCGCCGCCGGTCTCTCCCACTAGTGCGATCGATTGCCCTGCTTCTATCTTAAGGTTCATGTTATCGATCACCTGCTTGTTCGTCTCATAATGGAATGAGACGTTTTCAAACTCTATATCGCCTTTTATGTCTTCAAATTTTTCCGCGCCATCCTTATCGGTGATCAGAGGTTTTGTATCAAGCAAAGAAAATATTCTTTCCCCGGCTGAAATGCTGCTCTGCGCCTGTGAATAGAATTTTGAAATATCAAGTATCGGCTCATATATCAGAGTCGCGTATCCAAAAAATGCCGCAAGCAGACCAACTGTAATTTCAGGTGGATATGTTATCGCCATGCTTCCACCGTAATAGACCACAAGCGCCGCCGCTACTGATCCGCCGAATATTACCATCGGCTGATACAGCGCCATAAAGTATGACGACTTGTATGATGACAATCTCATCTTCTCGCTCAGTGATTCAAATTCTTCCGATGCCCTGTTCTCCTGTACCATGCTCTTATTTACTTCCACTCCGCTTATGTGTTCATTAAAGCTTGCAGTGATCTCGCTGTTGTATCTTCTGGATTCTCTTGAATAGTTTAATATCAGGACTCTTATCTTGAATGATATCAGCATCAGCATCGGAATGGTCAATGTCACGATCATAGCAAGCTTCCAGTTATAAATGAACATTGCGATAAGACAGAAAAAGATCATTCCAAATCCCCAGATGCATTCTATAAATCCCCACGATATCAGCTCGGTAACTTTGATCGTGTCTGAAGTAATTCTCGACATGAGCCACCCTACCGCGGATTTGTCATAGAATGAAAATGAAAGCTCCTGCAGCTTATGAAATAAATTCTGCCTGATGTCATACATCACATACTCCTGTATTTTACCGGCAAAATTTATGAACATAAATACCGATGAAGCAAGTATGACTCCAAGCACAAGAATCATCGATACATATTTTGTTAAAGGTCCAAGATCAACATCCGGTTTTACTCCCGATGCATACGCGGTCTTGTACTGTTCAACAAGCGGCACTATCGCGTGGTCAAGCAGATTCAGCCATACGATCGGTGTGACAGCTTCTACCGCCGACACGATCAGTACAAAGAATATAAATCCCGTCAGCCATTTTTTGTAAACCATGCTGTATGAAAATATTCTCTTCAGAAAAGGAAACAAAGCTCCTTTTGATTTGAATTTTTTCTCTTTTAATTTACTCATATAATTTCTTTTATAAATTCTTTTAGAATTTCTTTTATAATTTCATTTATAATTTCTTTTATAAATTCTTTTTTTAAACATTACCAAACAATATTCTTCAGTTAATAACCTTTTTAACTTTTAACTTTTAACTTTCAACTTTTAACTTTCAACTTTTAACTTTTAACATTTAACTTTTAACATTCTCCGTCTCACTCCTGATCTCTTCTTCAATTGAAACCTGTATATCATAGATCTTCTTATAAAATCCTTCATTCTTCACAAGTTCATCATGTGTTCCTTCTTCTATAATATTACCTTTGTTCAGTACTATTATCCTGTCACAATCCTGAATGGAAGTGATCCTGTGCGCGATTATGAATGTTGTCTTACCTTTCATAAGCTTTCTTAGTGACTTTTGAATTTCATATTCAGTTTCAGAGTCAACCGCCGATGTAGAATCATCAAGTATTAGAATGTCGGGATCCTTTAAAAGTGTTCTTGCTATTGTCACCCTCTGCTTTTGTCCACCGGAAAGAGTCACACCTTTTTCACCGAGTATGGTTTCGTATGAATCAGGGAATACTTCCGTAATAATTTCATGTATGTTAGCTGCCTTCGCGGCATCGATCACTTCATCTATATGTGAACCCGGACTAGCGTAAGAAATATTATCCTTAATAGTTGTCGAAAAAAGAAATGGCTTCTGAAGCACAACTCCAAATCTGCTTCTCAGATATTCCTTTGAATAAGTTGAAATCTCTTTTCCGTCAACTAATATGCTTCCTGAATCCGGATCAAAGAATCTCATCAGTAGTGAAATTATAGTTGTCTTACCGGCTCCCGTTGGTCCGAGTAATGCTATCTTTTCACCCGGCATTGCCTTGAAGCTGATGTTATTTAGGACCCGGTGCTTTTCATCTTCTTCATATTTAAATGAGACATTCCTGAATTCGATCTCACCATTAAGCTTTATATCTGAATAAGTTTTGCCCGAGTAATCTTCAGTTTCAGTATCAAGTATCGAGAATAATCTTTTAATCGCGACCGTTGCCATTCCCATCTCGCTGACTATCTGCCCTATTCTTCTCATTGGCCATGCGACAAGCATCGAGTATGTATAAAACGCCGCGTATTCACCTATGGATAATTGATTGCTCAAAGTCAGATATCCGCCGAAGAACATTGATATCGCAAGCTGGAAATGTACCAGCAGATCGGATGCCGGCCAGAACATCCTATGAAGCTTCAGCAGCTTCAATCCCCACTTTCTCTTCTCTTCATTTTGTTTCGTGAATTTATCTATCTCGTAATCTTCCTTCGCGAATGCTTTCACTACTCTTATGCCTGATAGATTTTCCTGTACAATTATTGAAAGCTTATCCTGTTCCTTCTCGTGTTCATTCCATATCTGACTTTCCTTTTTGAAAAATACTATCGAGCCGATACCTATCACCGGCACAAATATTATCGCTACAAACGCGTATGTCAGATTTACCGAAGCCATCATCAGGAATGCACCCACAAATAGAGCGCTCAGTCTTACTACTTCGACCACCTGGGTTGCCGCGAAGTTTCTCACAGTCTCGACATCTCCCGTACATCTTTGTATCAGTTCACCTGTCGGGGTCTTTGAATGGTAAGCAAGTGGCAATGCCTGAATGTGTGAGAACAATCTGTCTCTTAAATGCTTGGTCGCCTTCTCTGTCGATGAAGCTGTTATCGCGCTTGATGAAAATGAGAATATTCCACGAAGGAGTGATATTACCAGAAATATTACTCCGAGTGATATCAAAACTATCTGGAGATTTTCCATTTTCAGATCGGGTATCACCGAATACAAAAATTTGGTTACCGGATCCTCCGCCTGTGCTACTACCTTACCCCCGCTCTGAAAAAATACTACAACCTGATCCACAGCGATCTGAAGCACCCTGGGCTCAAACAACCTGATGAAGGTTGAAAGAATAAGCATACCACTGGAAAGTATATAGAAAAATTTCCATTTTCCTAATATTTGGAATAGTTTCTTAATATTGATCATGATTTGTATCTGAAAGATTGATTAAAGAATTAGTTTGTACTTTAATTGGCTCAATTCTGTATTCGCTGAGGGTGTGAAACGTATAAAAAAAAACCGCGAATACTTTTGATATCCGCGGTTTTTAAACTCTTATATTTAACTGAAGTTATATTATTTCCCTCCGGTTAAACCACGGATACTCAATTCTATCCACACAGTCAAAAGACGGTGTCATGATAGCGGTATTATATTTGATTAAGTTAATTTTTATCATTGGATTTAAATTTGAATATTACCTTTCGTGATATGATTAATTGATCCGTGAATTTTGGTTTACAAAATTACGAATGTTAATCTTAAAATGCAAGTTTCCCGTAACTTTTTTTTAAGAAAATTTTACATAATATGTATACAATGTGGGAAGTCAAAAGTTAAAAGTTAAAAGTCAAAAGTTAAAAGTTAAAAGTTAAAAGTTCACGCCGTTGTTCGGTGTTCTAAAAAGTTACTGAAGAAATTAGAAGAAAGAAAAATATCTTATGTAACTTTTTGGTCACCAACAACAAACATCTCATCGCTTGCGGACTTTTGTCATTATAAACTACTTCGTTTCGATTCACATGGATGACCCAGAGGGTACCCCTGCTTAAAGAGTGCGGGAATGACAGGCGGGGCACTTTATAACGTATACTTTATGAACTTTACTACAAAATAAAAATTGAACATTGCACATTTACAATTGACCATTGTTTATTTACAAGCGCCGCGATTCTCCTCAAGCACATTATGCAAACTATAAAAATAAGTATTTATACTAATTCACTTTTTAATTTCTTATCATTATTTTAAAGTAAGAATAAAGAATACTTCTTCATTGTATCCGTGTAAGCGGAGTTTAAAGAACGATCTCTCTCTAAACGGAATACCTGTGCTTAAGCTCTTTCATGCTTTTCCTTCAGGAATTCACAAAAGTGAGAGATTGTTTTTTTTTATTTATAGAGGGAAGAGTTGGATCAATCCGAAGTTATTGTTCTTCACCGTTGCTTGCAGAAGTTTAATTAAATATTCCTCAACTTGTAACTTGTAACTT
>Ga0105044_10001794_pt1 | contig 29135 bp, 31 predicted proteins | sample MAT01_FD_78092 | JGI IMG/M metagenome (GOLD analysis project Ga0105044, IMG submission 78092) | Freshwater microbial communities from Lake Fryxell liftoff mats and glacier meltwater in Antarctica - MAT-01 | ecosystem: Environmental > Aquatic > Freshwater > Ice > Liftoff microbial mat | place...
CACTTCTCACTTCTCACTTCTCACTTCTCACTTCTCACTTCTCACTTCTCACTTCTCACTTCTCACTTCTCACTTCTCACTTCTCACTTCTCACTTCTCACTTCTCACTTCTCACTTCTCACTCGTCACTTCTCACTTTACTCGTCACTTCTCACTTAACTTCTCACTTCTCACTCGTCACTTCTCACTTTACTCGTCACTTCTCACTTCTCACTTTCAACTATGAAGACTCTCCTCGCCATCTCCGGCTCTCTTCGAGCAAACTCCTTCAACACGAACCTTCTTCGGTCGGCGCAGTTGCTTGTGCCGGACGGGGTGACGGTAGAACTCGCCGAACTTACCGACATCCCCATTTTTAACCAAGACGTAGAGGCAGTCGGAATCCCTGCCGCCGTTCAAACCCTAAAGGACCGCATTGCCAAGGCCGATGGCGTGATCTTTGCAACACCTGAGTACACTAAAAGCATCCCTGGCGTACTCAAGAATGCATTGGATTGGGTGTCGCGCGGACCCGTGCGTCCACTCGCTGGCAAGCCTGTGATTGCAGTAAGTGCGAGTGGCAGCCCATTCGGTGGCATACGAGCGCTCACGGAACTCCGTCAGCTCCTCACCAACCTCAACGCAAACGTTACGCACAATCCTGAGGTTGCTGTGGGCCAAGCGAATTTGAAATTCAATGAACAAGGAATGTTCATTGACGAGGCAGGTCTACGATTCTACACCACACTTCTTGGAAATCTTCTGATCAAGATCGATCTTGAGGAACGCATCAAAGAACTCGTTTAGGGAACTTGTGTAAGGAACGATGATGACATCACTTCTCTTCACTGCTGACTCTCGAGGGTACAACAACCTCGGTTGGCTTCGTTCACATCACACCTTTTCATTCGGACATTACTTCGATCCGGAGCGTGTGCATTTCGGAGCGCTGAGAGTCTTCAACGACGACACGGTTATCGGTGGACGTGGCTTCGGAACACATCCGCATGACAACATGGAGATCATTTCCATTCCACTCGAAGGCGTCCTCATGCATCGAGATAGTATGGGCCATGAGCAAGGACTCCTGCCTGGGAATGTGCAAGTGATGAGTGCGGGCAGCGGACTCACACATTCTGAATTCAACGGGTCTGCAGATGCAGACTTGAAGTTCCTGCAGATCTGGGTGAGTCCGAAGATGCGCGACGTAGAACCTCGGTACGACGAAGTACACCTCACCGATACCGATGGACACGGGTCATTTCACACCGTAGTTGGGCCGCAAGGAGCAGGCTATCCGCTCTTCATACATCAAGATGCCTACTTGAGTATTGCTCGGCTCGACGCAGGATCAACGGCAACGTATACGTTGCGCGACGAGAAGAATGGCACCTTTACATTCGTCATCGAAGGCGATGCTTCTGTAGGTGGCATCGCGCTTGCACGTCGTGATGCTGTTGGCATTACTGATAGCGCAACAGTCGGCGTTGTTGCAAATACTGCCTCCACTCTGATCACGATCGAAACACCAATGCTCTGATCTTCTTCTCGATAGTGATTAGCACGAGCACAGCAATTCCAGAAACGGTCACATAAGCCCATTCGGTCCAGCCGAGTGGGGCCGTGTGGAACCACGCCTGCATGAATGGTGCATAGGTATAGAGCAATTGAAGTGCCATCATCAGCACTGCCGCTCCCCATATATACATGTTGCTAAAGTAGCCGATGGTGCGCACTGGCTCTACAAGCGTCCTACACGAGAACACATAGAACGTGCTCATCACCACAAAGGCATTCGACGATGCAGTGCGAGCCAACGCAAGCGTTTCTCCTTGAGCAAGTTCGAACAGGAATATCGAGAACGAGCCACACAACAGCAGAAGCCCCACAAAGACCGTCCTGAACAGCAGTGCACGAGAGAGCAACGGCTCGCCACGTCCTCGCGGCTTCTTCCGCATCGCATTGGCTTGCAATGGCTCAAAGGCGAGCGGCAGCCCCAAGACCACTGCGGTGGTCATATTGATCCACAAGATCTGCACCGGAAGAATTGGAAGTGCAACATCAATAGCAATGGCTGCGACGATCACGAGACCTTCGCCAATATTCGTAGGAATGGTCCAGACGATGAATTTCAACAGATTGTCGAATACGGTTCTACCTTCTTCGACGGCGTGCACAATGGTGATGAAGTTGTCGTCCGTAAGAACCATTGCTGCTGCGTCTTTCGCAACATCCGTCCCACTCTTACCCATGGCAATACCAATGTCTGCCTTGCGAAGCGCAGGAGCATCGTTCACTCCATCGCCCGTCATGGCAACAACATGACCATCTGCCTGAAGTGCTTCTACGAGTCGGAGCTTTTGCTCGGGAGCAACGCGCGCGAACACGGCCACTTCGCGGGCAGCCGTTGCGAACTCTTCTGCACTCATGGATCCGAGTTGCGTGCCTGTAATGGCTACGAGCGTATCTCCATCTCGCTTGCCGTGCAGTCCTAGCTGTCGTGCGATTGTCGCAGCCGTTGCTGCATGATCGCCGGTGATCATTTTCACTGCAATGCCAGCTTGAAGACACTCTGCAATAGCCGCCATTGCCTCTTCGCGAGGCGGATCGACCATGGCGGCGAGTCCCAGAAATGTCATGCCATCTGCGACCAAAGAGATAGGCAATGCAGGCTGTCGCGAGCTCATGCGCTTCTCTGCAAAGGCTAACACGCGAAGACCACCACCACTAAGAGCAAGCACCGTATTCATCACAACATCACGGTTCACATCAGCTGTGCATCGAGATATCACCGCCTCCACGCTGCCCTTCATGGCTACATACGAGCCGCCTTCTTCATCGTGCAACGTTACCATGAATTGATTCTCCGAAGAGAACGGGATTGTGTCGATGTGAGGCCGATCGAGCAGTTCATTCTCTCGCGACATCGAACATTTCATACCAAGCACGACCAACGCTGCCTCTGTTGGATCTCCGATTGCCGTCCATTCACCATCAACACTGCGCACATCACTGGTGTTGCAGAGGATGGCGCTTCGAATCAGTGCGCGTAATGCTTCATAAGGCTCTATCACGTCGCCGCGAGCATCCACGATATTGCCTTCGGGCAGGTACCCTGTTCCACTGACGGAAAGTACTTCGTCGCCCGTGTACACATTCACCACCGTCATTTGATTCTGTGTGAGCGTCCCAGTCTTATCGCTACAAATCACCGTTGTGCTGCCAAGTGTTTCAACAGCCGGAAGTCTGCGGATAATGGCTCTGCGCTTTGCCATGCGACCAACACCAATGGCGAGGATGATCGTAACGGCAGCGGGAAGACCCTCGGGAATGGCTCCAACACTCAGCGCGACGGCGGCTAAGACCATGTCGACAAGCTTCTCACCACGCATCAACCCCACGGCCATCGTGACAGCAGTAAGCGCAAGAATGCCGATCAACAATCGTTTGCTGAAATGTTCAATGGTTTGCGTGAGTGGTGTTGTGAGCGACACAGTATTGGCTAGTAGCACAGAGATCGTTCCTACTTCTGTTTGCGATCCGGTTGCAACAACTACGCCAACGGCCGTTCCTGCAACGCAGATCGTAGCCGCATAGGCCATGTTCGTTCTATCTGCTAGCACTGCTTCCGGCGCGATCGACTCTGTCTCCTTTTCCACCGCCACGCTCTCACCCGTAAGTGCTGCTTCTGCAATCCTACATTCGTGAACACGAAGCAGGCGGAGATCAGCCGGAATCTTGCCTCCCGCATCGATCTCGACAATATCACCTGGCACGAGCTCGGTGCTTGCGATGAGCGTTCGCAGTCCACCGCGTATCACCGTACACTCTGTACCAATGCTGGTCGAAAGCGCGGTGAGCGCCTGCACGGCCTTGCCTTCTTGCACAAAACCAATAATGGCATTGACCAATACTACCCCAATGATCACTCCGGCATCGGTCACACCACCAAGGGCGGCAGACACGCCACCACTGATGAATAGAATGATAATGAGAGGATTATTGAACTGCTGGAGAAATCGAAGGAGGGCAGAGGGCGGCGGGGCGTGTGGAAGAACATTTGGGCCATAGGTTGATCGACGGCGATCCACTTCGTCTGCAGTAAGTCCACTTGCAGGTTGCACGTCGAGTGTGGTGATGACTTCGTCTGTCGAACGCGCATGCCACACAGTGGTTTGCTTCTCGGAATGGTCGTCGTTGTTCATAGTAAAACTCCAATAGCCGCATTGATCGCATCTTCAAGCAGGAGTGCGTGTACTGCATTCATGTCCAGGTACAGGATTCGGTCTTCCGTTGCGAAGGGCACTCGAGTGCGAATACAAGCAATCACACGTTCAAGCGGTTCACTCGTAGTGAGCGGTCGGAGAAGGTCGATCCCTTGTGCCGCACAGAGCAGCTCGATGGATACCACGCGTTCTACGTTCTGCACAATACGCCACAACTTCCGAGCGCCAATGCTGCCCATAGAGTTGTGGTCTTCTTGATTGGCCGATGTTGGAATACTGTCTACAGAGGCCGGATGTGCATACACTTTGTTTTCGCTCACCATGGATGCAGCCGTGTACTGCGCGATCATCATGCCGGAATGCAACCCACCATTAGGGGTAAGGAAACGAGGCAATCCTCCAAGAGCGTGATTCACCAGGCGTTCTGTGCGACGCTCCGAGATGCTTGCCAACTCTGCGACGGCAATGCCAAGGAAGTCGAGCACAAGTGCCACCGGCTGACCGTGAAAGTTTCCGCCTTCAACGTGTGTATCATCTTCCGCAAAAATCAAAGGGTTGTCTGTCGCAGAATTCATTTCTCTCTCGATCACCGAGGCGCAGTACTCCACTGTGTCTCGTGTTGCCCCGTGTACTTGTGGCATGCAGCGTAAGGAGTAGGCGTCTTGAACTTTCTCATCGCCCTCTCGATGCGATGCGCGGATTGCGCTGCCATGCATGAGCGTACGCAGGTTCGCAGCAGATCGGATCTGTCCGGGATGTGGGCGTGCCTCATGCAGGCGTGCATCGAAGGCATTGTCTGTTCCGCGTAGAGCGTCTGCCGAGAGAGCGCCCGCAATGTCGGCCGCATCGCAAAGCCGCCATGCACGATGCACAGCAAGTGCACCATAGGCACACATCATCTGAGTGCCGTTGATCAAGGCCAAACCTTCCTTTGCCGCGAGGCGCACAGGTTCGATCCCATGCTCTCGCAACACGATTGCCGCAGGTCTGCCGCCAATCTCTCCCTTGCCGATCAGTGCCAAGGCAAGATGGGCCAGCGGTGCAAGGTCGCCGCTACTGCCCACACTCCCTTGCTCTGGGATCGATGGTGTGATGCCGGCGTTGATCATGGCAATGAGTGTATCGAGCGTCGATAGACGTATGCCCGACAGACCCTTTGCCAAGGCATTCACGCGGAGGATCATCATGGCGCGCACGATCACGTTCGGTAATGGGTCGCCCATACCGGCGCTATGACTGATGATCAAGTTTTCTTGTAGGTGTTCGACGTGCTCAGTTGGAATAAAGACGTTGGCGAATTCTCCAAAGCCCGTCGTCATTCCATACACGATACGTCCTTCTGCGATCCACCGTTCAACGGCATCACGTGCAGTTTGGACGTGAATCCTGGATTCGGGCGTAAGACCGATCTGTGATGTTGGATCGAGAGCGGCAGTTGCAAGCGCTTCGATCCCGAGTGTCGAGCCATCTAGATAAAGCATGCGCCAAATTACAACTCAGGTCCAAGCTCTTCGAGGAATTCCTGAATCTTGGCCTTGACCGGTAGTCCAAGCTTATGACGGATAGACATGCGATGTTTCTCGATGGCACGCGTGGTCACGCAATGGACGGTGGCGATTTGAGCGCTTGTCATTCCCGCATGGATATACATACAGGTGAGCACTTCCGTCACCGAAAGCTCCGGATATCTATTCCGGAGCTTTCGTGAGAATTCGCTGGTGTATTCTTGAACTTGTTGTTCAATTGCTGTGAGATGATCGAAGTCTCTGAGCTTCGACCTGATCTCGCGGGGTAACACCGAGAGCACTGCCATGATCTCTTTGGGAGAATGGAAGCGTAGTTCGTCGAGCCTGTCTGCAATCGACATCAGAAACTCACGCTTCCGTTGGATGTGCAGGGCAAGGAGCAACCGGTCATCGCTTGTGGTAACTAACCTTTTCACTTCTTCTTGTTTGTGTGACCCTTTACCATGGAACTCCATGAGTACTCTTGTGGAACGGCCCGACCCTGCTTGGCGCAGTCAATCAGGAACGTTGCCGTAGTGTCGAGCACCCATTCGAAGTTGTCTTCCTGAACCGAAGAGCGTTCTGCATCAGGAGCGCAATTCAAATAGTCGATGGCATACGGAATGCCGTCGCGCACAGCGAACTCGATGGTGTTAAAGTCATAACCAAGCATGTTGCAAATGCGCAAACACAGATCCTTCAGAGTTGCCTCCATGGCCGGTGTAGGCGAGAAGTCTGCCTGATACCGCAGGTGATGCGGATTGCGCGGCTCATACGGCATGATGTGCACGTATTTGCGACCAATACAGTAGCAGCGATAGTACTCTGTGAATTCGATGCCTTCTTGCAAGGTCATCACGATGTTCGACGTTTCGGAATACGCAGAGAAGAATTCTTCTACGTTGTTCACCTTATACACATGTTTCCATCCGCCGCCATCGTATGGTTTCAGGTACGACGGGAATCCAACGTAATCGAATATCTCTTCCCAATTCAGAGGGAACATCAGATTTCGAAACGACTCGCTCGTTGTATCGGGTGGATTCTCTTTGCTTGGCAATAGCACGGTCTTCGGAACAGGTATCCCGGCCTTGTGCGCGATAGCATAGTTGAAGAACTTGTCGTCGGCGCTCCACCAAAACGGATTATTAATGATGCGCACACCATTCAATGCGGCAACCTTGAGCATTGCCCGGTAGAAGGGCACGTCTTGCGATATCCGATCTAAGATCACATCGTATTCGAAGAGCTGATCTAATGTGATGCCGCCGATCTTCACGAACTCGGCCATGACGCCCTGATCGCGACTATTGATCGCCTCGACCAATGCAGGTGGGAAGGTTTGTTCCATTCCGAAAAGCAAGCCGACCTTTTTCATCGTAAACCCAAGGATGTGCGAGAATGCGCAGTTAAAAACCGTGTGTGGGAGGTTGTGCGAATATAGGGAGGTTGGTCATTCGCCAAGGTAGCCACGAACCTTGAGCAAGCTCATCTCGGACGTTGCCGTGGTAAAGGTCGCAAACGTGGGCTCCGTTCCGAGCCAATGCCCGAGGTTGACGTACAGACCACGTCCGATCTGTTCCTCTGCGGCAATGTGACGGTGACCCATCACGACCACATCAAACCCCTCGGCAATGCGCTCTTCGGCAAAATCGCGGATACCGTCTGAAGTGCCGAAGTCTTTCTTATCCGTGTATTCCCTGCTACCCTCAGACGTGCCCGAGGCAAGCCCAATTCCTAGGTCGGGATGCAACACGCGGTACACCCACTGTGCAAAGGGGTTGCGGAGCACCGAGCGCAACAGGAGATAGCCCATGTCGTTGTGAGCTTTCCCGTCGCCATGCGAGATGTAGAACAGCTTCTCACCCAAACGCACCGATACGTCGCCCGTGATCACCTGCAATCCCAACTCCGCTTTGAAGTAGGTGTAATGTCCGAAATCGTGATTCCCCATCAGGTACGTCATGGGTACGCCAGCATCCCGAAGGTTATGTAGGGCGGCAAGGGTACGCACGTGACGTCGGGGGACAACAGTTTTGTAGTCGAACCAATAGTCGAAAAGGTCTCCCACGATAAAAACGTGCGCTGCGTCGCGAGAAAGTCGGTCCAGCAGCCTCAAGAGCAGCCGCTCCCGATCTCGGTCCGCCTCCGGCTTCCCGAAGCCCAAATGGACGTCGGACAGGAAGTAGACCACGGGGCCACGCGTCAGATCAAGACTGAGCGATGTAAGGGAAACGACCGGTTCAAGCATATGCGGACGAAAATATGCCCCTTTCCCCTTTCCCCTTTCACTTTCCTCCGTCACCTGTATCTTTGTTCACCATGAATCCCTCCATTCGCAAACGTGTGACCACTCGAAGAGTGATCGAAATGAAGCGGGCCGGCGAGCCGATCGCCTGCCTCACGGCCTACGATGCCATGACGGCGGCGTTATTCGATACGGCTGGGATTGATGTGATTCTTGTGGGAGACTCCGTTGGGAACGTTGTGCAGGGTCACGAGACCACGCTACCGGTCACCCTCGAACACATGATCTACCACACGCAGGCGGTGATGCGCGGAAACCATCATGCACTCATTGTGACAGACATGCCCTTTATGTCGTACCAGGTCACCCCTCAAGAGGCCTTCCGCAATGCGGGAAGGATCATGAAGGAGGCAGGGAGCGGGGCGGTAAAGCTCGAGGGCGGACAGCGCGTGCTCGACGCCGTGCGGATGATGACCGAGAGTGGCATTCCAGTGATGGGTCATCTTGGCCTTACACCTCAGAGCATCCATCAGTTCGGTTCCTACAAGCAGCGTGGCACGTCGGAAGAAGAAGCAGACACGATCAAGCGGGATGCCGTTGCCTTGCAAGAGGCTGGGGCGTTTGCCGTTGTGTTGGAGAAGATCCCGGCAACGCTTGCCGCAATTGTCACGTCGATGGTAGACATACCAACGATTGGCATTGGCGCTGGTACTGTTTGTGACGGACAGATCCTTGTGTGGACCGATATGTTGGGCATGAGTACGGAGTTTCGTCCGCGCTTCGTACGTCGGTATGCAGAGCTGCACGACGTGATCACGTCGGCCGTAGCCGCCTATGTAGAAGATGTTCGTGAGCGTCGATTCCCAGACACCGAGGAAAGCTATTGATGCGCTTTCTGATGTGGGCTGGTACGTTGTGTAGCATTGCCGGACTTTCCGCGTGCTCGTCGCAACCAATGATCTCCGATCCGTCGCAAGTGGTGTTTCCGGACAGTGCGATAAGCTTTCGCGCCACGGTTCAACCTTTTATGACGGTAACCTGTGCGTTCTCGCAATGCCACGGAGAGGTGAGCCCTGCCGGTGGTGTGCGATTGAATGATTACACAGGAATCTTGTTCAGTCGTGGTAATCTTGCCGTTCCAGGAAAACCTGACGAGAGTTTGATCATTCAAATCTTAGACAATCGCATCGCTCACGCCGCAAGCGTATTGGATCGCGTGAATGCAAATCATTACGCCGGTATGCGTCGTTGGATCTCTGAAGGCGCATTGAACAATTGAGAACACGGATTTTATTACGGAGTGATTCATGAAGTCTCTACGATTGCTGGCCATCCTTGCCACCCTCGCTTTTTTTGTGGTTTCGTGTTCAAAGCATAGCACACCAACGCCGGTAGACGGACTGACGGTTTACACGGATCAGGTGCGCGATTTCTCGGTGAAGACGCCCACTGGTTGGTTTACACAGAAGGTGCCGGGAGAACTGATCGTGGTGCACTCGTCGAAGGAAGCAGCACGCCGGTTCATGAGCTACGGCAAAGGTCCAGCCGGATGTAGAATCGAGTATCGTGTGATCCGCTTGGATTCTACGCGTACGATCGACACACTGATCCAACGCAGCAAGCTTGAGTTCGAAGACAGCCTTTCGCGTGGAACAGTAACGTCCACAACGTTTGCCGGCTCGCCAGCAAAGAAGCTCACGTTGGAATTCGAGCAAGAAGACGGGACCTTTAAGTCCGAGGCATACTTCGTACAAAAGGATTCTTTGGTGACCGTGCTGTACTTCGGCGCCTTTGGCGGCACGTACAAAGACTATGCGTCTACGTTTGATGAGATCTTGAAGTCCGCATCGATCGCCAAGGATCGTCCGAAGGTAGAAGCGAAGAAGGATACGGCTGCCCCACGCGGACCTGAGCCTCCATCAGACACGTTGCGCAACTACAGCGCACCGGAATTCTCGATGGATATTCCGCAGAACTTCCAAGGAATGAAGTCATCCTCGGCCGGCGTGATCTCTTCGGTGAACATGGTCGGCTCTCGCCTCGACTGTAATATCCAAGTAGACGTCTTCGATGCATCAAAGCAGAACAACCTCGACAAGATCATCGAACAGAACAAGGCCAAGTACGGCACCTCGCCCAGCAACACGAACCTTGGTGGCCAGAAGGCAGCATACTTTACGTATGGCGGCGGACAGGTATCGAGTCGAGCGTACTTCACCGTGAAGGGCAATCGCCTGTTCCGTGTTACGGTAAACATCTACAAGCCGGATCAAGGTGTGTATCAACCGATCTTCGACAAGTGTCTCGGCTCGTTCAAAATGAAATGATGTTCTTCTTGATTTGCATGTTTGCCTCTCCGACCACTCACCGCCTGCCCGATGATGCATCCAATCGTACGTCGTTCAATCTTTGGCTTCTGCTTTCTCTTCGCTACCACAGCGCTGTACGCTATTCCGCAGTTCTCACTGATTAGTGGCAACCGATGTTCCGGTTGCCATGTGAACGTGCAGGGATCGGGCTTGCGTACCAACCTTGGTTGGTATTCGTACATGGACGTGAGCATGATCCCACGCGAGGGGAGCTTCCTGAGCGGATTATATAAGGGCGATGAATCCAATCAGTTTCTTGACGACAAGCTCACGCTAGGCATTGACGTACGCGTGCAGAACACGAGATCGTTTTACGATTCCGCCGCACCGCGCACCACATTCCCAATGCAGGCCAACCTCTATGCCTCGTATGAATTCGCTAAGGAATTCATGGTGGAAGGGTCGTTCAACTTTGCAGCCTTGCGCAAGGCACCGAACTCCACGGAGGTGGTGCGATATCCGGGTCAGCGTGCGGGCACCTTCAGCGCATACTTCAAACCAAGCGATTCCCTCCCCATGCTCCGCGTAGGTTTCTTCCGTCCAGCAATCGGACTACGATGGGACGATCACACGGCATTCACGAATTCCTATGTAACAGGTTCGTCACGTCAAGCGCTTGTAGCACCAATGTGGGCAGAGGTTGGAGCAGAGATCAGCTATGAATCACTGAAGTGGCTTACGATTCAAGCTGGTGTATTTGGTTCCTCTGGTTTGTCTGAGCTCAAGTTTAGCGACGGGAAAGAACTGTATCCGGCCTTCTCTGGAAACGCGCCAACCTACACCGGACGAATCATGGTGTGGCCGCGGGCCTTCGACGACAAGATCAACATGTTCTTTGGCGCCTCGGGTTTAGTGAACTACAACCTTGGTATGATAAATGCATGGGCTGGCGTGGGTCTCACGGATTGGCTGGCATTGCAAGCAGAGTTCATGCATTTGGACCGCGTAGGTGTGCTTCAGGCAAACAACATCACTGCCGAGCTCATGGTACAAGTATGGTCTCCATTACTTCCCTACGTGCGTTTTGAACATGGTGAAACACGTCGTGCTCAAGTGGCAGATCTTGCATCGGTGAACAGCATCATTCTTGGAGCACAACTCTTTCCTATCCCATACGTCGAGATTCGACCCGAGTATCGAATATGGGACACCGCTCTTCCTGGCTATACATCACGCTGGAACGTACAGCTCCACATTTTCTATTGAGGTAGACCATGCTTTGGAAACTCATCATTGCCTTGTCTTGTGTGTCGATCCTTGCCGGTGGCTTTCTTTGGATAAAGGACGGATTCGTGCTGTTCCCGCATGATCGAGATGATCTGCGGACTACCGTGATCGATCCGTTGTTTGGCACAATAAAAGAAGAGATCAACTGGAAGTCCGTTGAACCAAAGTACGGTCTGCTTCCGCAGGGAACAGACGTCTCCGACATTCCGCGCTCGTACATCTTTGTGGTGGGTGCCAGCGGTGCATTCATTCTGCTTGGCCTTGTTATGCTCAAGCGTCAACGAAAACCTAAAGCCTAGATCATGAAGAACGAACACCATCACGATTGCTCGACGTCACGACGGGACTTTCTCTGCAAAACAGCTTCTGTTGGGGCCGTGATTCCACTTATCACGATCTCGTCGTTGATCGTTGCGTGTGAGAAGCAGGAAGGACACTCATTGAATCCGGACGTGTTTGTCACGGTAGACATTTCCAAGATTCCCGAACTGGCCGCTATTCCTAGCGTCATTCTCACAAGTATTTCCGGACTGAACAACGGCGACCCTGTTTTCATCTCCCGTCTGACGACCTCATCCTTCAGCGTTTTCACGGGCATTTGTACACACAACGGCAATCCGATCAACCCGCCTGAAGCAGCGCTTACTCGACTCGTGTGTCCGTACCACAATGCGGAGTTCTCGAAGTCCGACGGAACCGTGCAAAAACAGCCTTCGTCTGGTTCTGCGCGCAACCTTCCAACGTTTACGTCGACGTTCGATGTATCGAAGAATATTTTGTCGATCACTCCATAATGCAAATGCTAGACCTTGCGTTCGACGCCGTTGTCGAGCGGGGCAAACATCTTTCTTCGGTACTTGCGGCCCTGTTCGCGCAGATCAAGCCCGATCAAGAAGAGGCCACGGACATTCGCCACGAGCTGTACCGGCGCGTACGTGCACTTGGCATGCCGTCGTTTTTGCGTGAACGTATTGAACAGGCCTACGGTCCATCAGTCGCAGAAGCCATCATCTCTTCAAGCATGGTAGATGCGCCAGTCTTCATTCGTCCGAATACACTGCGTGCTACGACTGCGGATGTTCATCAAGCTCTCCCCGGCTCCATCCTCCGTACAGATTTTGGTTTTGAAGCACTCGAGATTCCTGAGCCGTACGGACTCTTTCGCACCCAAGCCTATCTTGATGGTTGGTTCGAACAGCAAGACCTTGCATCGCAGCGTGTGTCTGAGACACTTCGCTTACAAGCTGGAATGCGGGTTGTAGATGCCTGTGCCGGCGCTGGCGGCAAGTCGTTGCACATGGCCGCACTCATGAAGAATACCGGACGCATCATTGCACTCGACGTGGCCGAAGACAAACTCAATACTCTTCGGAAACGCGCTGCGCATGCAGGTGTGTCGATCATCGATGCCCGACCTATCTATTCCACCAAGATCATCAAACGCCTTGCCGATTCTGCAGACAGAGTTTTGCTCGACGTGCCATGCTCTGGAACTGGTGTGTTGCGTCGCAACCCCGACATCATGATTCACACCAGCGAGACCTCGCTCTTGGAGTTGCAAGACATTCAAGCCAACATCCTCCGCCGTAATGCTCGTAGTGCGAAACCTGGTGGCTTGGTGTGCTATGCAAACTGTAGTGTACTGCTCGAAGAAGGACGCTTACAGGTGGAACGTTTTTTACATGAAAGCGGCAATGCCTTTACACTCTTGGAAGAGTGGCAGACATTGCCGCACGAGCTCGATTGCGATGGATTCTACGTTGCACTCATGCAACGGTCATGACACGAGATAGCGCATGAGCTTCCGTTTTGCAACAGGCAGGATCGTGGCTTCGAACGAAAAATCAAGGTCGGTATCACAAATGAACGTTGCAGGATTCGGCAACTCTTTATTCACGGCCACGAGTTCCAACTTTACATCTTCGGGCGCACGCAACACGGCGTCTTCATTCAAGGTGTCAATCTCCACCGTACGCATCGCGCGATACTGTTCATCCTCTGCGGTAAACAACGACATTTCATATCGCAACACATGGAACAATTGTGCACGATGTTCGGGTATGAGCACGTATCCTTCGTCGCGATACAGCGGTACGATTCCCACTTCCCCAATCTTCATGTGTTCATTCACAAAGTCGTACACGGCCGCACCTTCCTCCCTCAATGTCCTCAACTGCGGAAGTGCCCACGTGATGAGAGCGAACATTTTTTCGATCGACTCGGAGTCGGCAGCCACCGTATCAAAGATCAAGGATTTCTTTTCGAGGTCTACTCCCTTGAGTATGCGCGGCGAATGTGTTCGGAACTGTTCACCGAGTTGGAGAATGGTTTCCAACATCGACGTCAGTTCCACCACGTCTGTAAAACCCGGATAGAGTTTGCTATGCCGAAGGTCCTGAGTGGCGGCATGGAGGGCGGCAAGGACACGATACTGACCCGCTTCAACGTCAGTACCAGCCTTGGTGAAGAGCTCAAGATCGAGATGTGTCATGGAGGCCTCCGTTGAGTATCACGCTACAATGATATAACAATTCTCCCCGCAACTTTGTTACATTTCGGACATGCACACACTGTACCTCTCTCTCTTCCTCGCCTTCTTCGTTGTATCAACGCACGCACAACAATGGCAACTCGGTTCGCATTCAAATGGCATTACGTCAATCACGGCGGTGCCGGGCGCATCAACTTTTGTGACCATAGGGAACGATGGCGTCCTGCACGCTTGGAACCAACAAACAGGCGCTCCTCTTTCTACGATCTCACTCTCGTCAGAGTCGAACATGATCGGCAGTTACTTTATGCCACTGCTGCACGCGCGCACAGACAGTGCTCTGATCTACGTCGTTACGGCTAGGCGCATTAGCTGCGTGCAGGCAGATCTGAGTGCCGTGTTGTGGACATTCGATCTTGAACAGGGCTCTTTGCAAGACCTTGGTCTTACTACGGTGATCACGGACAGCATGATCTATCAAGACCAGATCTCATCAACAGTGTTCATCAATCTTCATACGGGCCTGCGTACCACAGCACCTATTGGTGGCCTTCCACAACCTGCCCTTGGAAGCTGTCTTCGCGTAGTGGCAGACAGCATTTTTCGTATTCGGTACGAAGACAGTGCTGTGCTTGACACGTTGATCTTGCCCTCGACGATCAAGGCCTTCGATGCCACACCAAGTGGCACGCTCATCGCTGTGTCTACCGACGAGCGCACGTATGTTGTCGCGGGCGATTCCTTGCATGCCATAGACAGCATTAGTGTTCCGAACTACTTTGGAGAGAGGATCTTGATCTCACCTTCAGGCGGTCGCGTGGTGAATGCGCGCGGAATTCTTTGGAACAGGTCTACAAAGACGAAGTATTCTTTCGACAACGACGATAATGCTCCGTCTTCAGACCTTCTCACACATATCGCGTGGTCCGACAACGAGTCTATCGTGAGTGGCGTGGCGAAGCTTCCATGCTCAAACGGGTTGGCCTGTAAGGGGGGATGGATGACCGTCTTCAACGCCAACAACGGTACCATTCTTTCTCATCCAATCGGAACTGTTGGCACGTCGTTCGATGCTTCGATCACCGACGATGGCAAGCTTGCAGTACTTGCTTCGACTGGATTGGTGTCTTTGCGACATGTTGTAGACGGCCGAGTGGTGTTGAATCGATGGCCTCTTGCCACCAAAATGTTGGGTGGCACTACCTCTGCCACTGCGCAGTATGGAATGTTCGTGCACTTCGACGAAGATACCGGTGGTATCGATCCGATACCGATGATCACTCTTCTTGCACCATCACCGTCGCAAGCCACGATTACGTTTACAGTGCCTGTTGCAGAGCCCGTCTCTCCGCTCTTCGTCACAGATCGCATGACCTTTACGACCAATACCACCTACGTTGTGGATGTCCTCAACGGTACTCTACGGGTTGTGCATGTTGCAACAAGCGCCCAGTCCGACCTTTCTGTGCAAGCCCGTTCTGTGATTCGTTGTTCGGGGTCGGTTGTGGCCACGATGGTCGGTAGATCAACTGTGAACATGATCGACTGTGCATCGTTGCAGCAAGTTGGCGGCTTTACCGTTGCAGACTCCGTTGAATCGATTGCAGCCGTTCGCGGAACTTCATGGCTTGTGGCCTCTACCGCATTGCAGCGTTTCGTCTACGACATGGGCACGAATACCATGCTCGATACCGTCGGCGTTGGAGTCGACAATGTGGGTCGCGCTCTGCGGACAAAGCACTTTATCGAGAAGACCGGTGTGTTCGTTTCTATTCATGCGCTCTCTGCATCGTCGCACGAGATCATCGCAACACGATTGAGAGACGGGGTGATCATACGCCGAGGCGACACTGTGAACACCGACGTTGCAGACCTCTGTGTTTCGCCCAATGGATTTGCCGTGGTGGTGGTCGCATCCGACGGTCGCGTTACAACAACACGTGGCTTCACGGATATAGACACCATTGCCGTTGATACGACTTCCACTTCCATCGCTGGTGAAAGACCCTTCGCCGATGCCCATATCTCGATTTCGCAGAGTGTTCTTCATGTAACATCCGTGGATGACTCGAACATACGTGTAGAGGTGGTGGACATAGTCGGTCGCCTTCTCTACTCCGGCATGGCAGACAATCACACGGTAAACCTTGCCGCCTTCCCACACCAAGCTCTCTATGTGCACGTCGTTGGACGCACCCGATCATGGACCCACTCGATCATCGCACCATAGTCATCTTCGATGGCGTTTGCAGTTTGTGCAACGCCTCGGTGGACTTTCTGATACGTACCGACAAAACCGCGTCGATACTGTTTACGCCGTTGCAAAGCAACACGGCAAAGGCCATACTCGCCGAGCATGGATTTCATGACGAGCCTGATTCCATCATTGTGCTCCATAAAGGTCAGTTACTAACCGAGAGTGGGGCAGTCCTAACCTTGCTGCCGTACCTAACCTTCCCTTGGCCCTTGTTGATGGTGGCATGGGTACTACCGCGCTTCGTGCGAGACCCTGTCTACCGCCTCATAGCCCGTAATCGTTATCGATGGTTCGGGAAAAAAGCCACCTGCAGGATCCCCACTCCCGAAGAGCGGTCAAGATTTATCGACGACTGATCACAGTTAGGCCCTAGTAATTATCCCCATTTCGTCCTATATTTGTGGCCCTTTTGTCGGTTACCTCCATTTGGAGTCCTATGAGCACATACATCGTCAATCCTGTTGAAGTCCGCGCAGATGAGTCCGCAAAGGGCAGCATCTACAAGTCTATCGTTGCCATGGGCATGCGCGCACGTCAAATCAACGACCAGATCAAGACGCAACTCACGGAACGTATGGCAGATGTGATCGTCGATACGGAAGAGACCGATACCCCGAACTACGATCAGATCGCAATCAGCCGCGAGTTCGACTCGATCCCGAAGCCAACTTTCCTTGCGATGCGCGAGAAGATGGATGGTAAGATCCACGTCAAGATGGGCGAAGTGCCCGTTCCAACGCAGGAATAACTTTTCCAACGCAACCACTTCGAGCCATCCGGTCTTTCCGCGATGGCTCGTCCTTTTTATGAACGTACTTCTGGCCATCACCGGTAGCATTTCGGCATACAAGACGCCGTGGCTTGTGCGCGACCTCCGTCGCGCTGGTCACACAGTGCGCATTGTGATGACGGAATCTGCTACACAGTTCGTGGCGCCGTTGGCGCTTGAAAGTGTATCGATGCAGCCCGTGATCGTGAATGCGTTCGACCCATCAATCCAAGATCGTGGGTCGTGGCATGTGCACCTCGCTCGGTGGGCCGACGTCATGCTGATCGCACCTTGCTCTGCATCTACACTCGCTCGTCTTGCGAATGGTCTGTGCGACTCCGCTGTGATGACCGTGGCCTGTTCTCTTCCGGCATCAACTCCCTTGCTGGTGGCCCCCGCCATGGACACAGACATGTGGCATCACAAGTCTGTACAACGCAACATCGATCGCATTCAACAAGATGGCGCCACCGTCATCCCACCCGAAGTAGGCGAGCTCGCGTCAGGGCTGCAAGGGGCAGGGCGATTGGCAGAGCTTGACACGATTGTGCGGGCCGTTGCGCGCCATGGCGCTTCGCACACATCACGTCAGCCACTCTCCTCGACAATACAACCAACCGGCATAGCGGGCAAGCGCGTGGTGATCACGGCGGGCCCTACGCACGAGGCCATCGACGACGTGCGCTACATTGCCAATCACTCCACAGGCACCATGGGATTTGCTCTTGCAGAAGCTGCGCGGGATCGTGGCGCCATCGTCACGCTGATTGCCGGACCTGTTTCCGTGCCAACTCCCCTCGGAGTAGAACGTATCGATGTGACGAGTGCGCACGACATGTATGAGCGCGCGATGGAGCATGGAGACTACGACGTGGCCATCTGCGCCGCAGCCGTGGCAGACTATTCGCCGGTGGATCGTATTGTCGGAAAAATCAAGAAGGATCCGCTCTCGATGTCAACTGTGTTGACGATCCCCCTTCGGCAAACGCAAGACATCCTGGCAACACTGGGCGCACGAAAGCAACAGCAACAGATCCTCGTTGGCTTTGCGCTCGAGAGCACAGATCTGATCGACTACGCGATCTCAAAACTCGAACGCAAGCACGCAGATATGATCGTTGCGAATCTCGCTGGCGGCGAACGCAGTGGATTCGGGACGGCAGACAACACGATCACCCTCATCACTAGAACAGCATCACCGCAGTCGTTTCCACCAATGTCCAAACATGCGTGCGCAAACGTCATCCTTGACGCGATTGAACGACTTCTTCCTTCTTAAGATTCTCATCGGCTTCTCTCTGTGATAACTCTCACGAATATCTCCGTCGACCTTGGGAACCGCATGCTCTTTAGCGGCGTGTCGTTCCTGATGCAACGCGGAGAACGCATTGGTCTTGTTGGTCGCAACGGCGCAGGCAAGAGTACGCTCCTTCACATCATTGCTGGAGAGCGGAAACCTTCCTCGGGCGAGATCGCGAAGCAAACGGGAGCCACCATTGGTTTCCTGTCGCAAGACCTCACGCTTGATGTGACGTATACGCTTCGCGAAACAGCCATGCAGGCCTTTGACGAAGTACTCGCGCTTCAAGACCGGATGGATGCCATGCATCACGAGATCATGACACGTACGGACTATGAGACCGACGACTACATGACGCTTTTGCAGAGTCAGCACGATGCGCACGACCTCTTTGAGCGCAAAGGCGGGTCGACAATGCACGCCGATATCGATCGGATCCTCACAGGACTTGGCTTCATGCCTGCCGAATTCGACAAGCCACTCGCACAGTTTAGCGGCGGATGGCAGATGCGGGCCGAGCTAGCAAAGCTCTTGCTCCGTCAGCCGGACTGCTTGCTGCTCGATGAGCCAACGAATCACTTGGATATTGACTCCGTGCAGTGGCTCGAAGACTTTTTGCGCAACTACGATGGTGCCGTTGTTCTTGTATCGCACGATCGAACATTCCTCGACACCATCACGAAGCGCACCATCGAGATCACGCGAACCAAGATCTTCGATATCCCGGCTTCGTATTCGCTGTACGAAGAGATTCGCACAGAGCGCATGGAACTTCAGCGCGCTGCTGCAGCTAATCAACAACGAGAGCGCGATCGTATTCAGAAGTTCGTGGATAGATTCCGTTACAAGGCATCGCTTGCTACACGCGTACAGTCGCGTATCAAATCGCTACAGCGACTCGAAGACGTAGAGATAGACGACGAAGACACGTCATCCCTCCGATTCAGTTTCCCGAGCGCCCCACGTAGCGGTCGTGTTGTTGTGGAATGCGTTGGCATCATCAAGAATTATGGCGAGAAGAAGGTTCTGAAGAACGTGAGTTTCGTCCTGGAGCGCGGAGAGAAGATTGCCTTCCTTGGAAAGAATGGAGAAGGTAAGTCGACGATGAGTAAGATCATCGGCGGACTTGAAACCATCACAGGTGGCGATCTCATCATCGGCCACAACGTGTCCATCGGCTACTATGCGCAGCATCAGGCAGAACTTCTCGGTGGCCACAACACCGTTCTGCAAGTCATGGAGAATGCTTCTCCGCCCGAGATGCGTCCACGACTTCGCTCACTTCTCGGCGCTTTCCTCTTTAGCGGCGACGATGTGAACAAGAAAGTAGCCGTCCTCAGTGGTGGCGAGAAATCTCGCCTTGCCCTTGCTCGACTCCTTTTGCAACCCTACAACCTTCTTATTCTGGACGAGCCCACCAATCACTTGGATATGCTTGCCAAGGAGGTGCTGAAACAATCGCTCATGGATTACGACGGATCGATGATCGTTGTGAGTCACGACCGCGACTTCCTTGACTCCCTCACCACCAAGGTTGTGGAATTCCGTCACGGCAAGCTCCAAGAGTTCTTGGGCGACGTAGACGACTACCTTAGAGAGGTACGGGAGGGAAGAAGGGCGGAGATCAAGGCGACGAGTGACGTGACGATTGAAAAGCAACCGGCGACAATTGAAAAGCAACCAACGCCGAGTGTCAAACAACAAGTCCCAATTGAAAAAAAGCCTCTCGTAGGCGATGCGAAGAACGAGGCAAAGAAGCTTGTCAAGAGACTGTCTGAGATCGAAGGCATTGTAGATACATGCGAGAAGAAGATCTCAGAACTTGAACTCGTTCTTGCCGATGGCGATCTCTACAAGGATGTTCCGAAACAAAACGCAATTCTGGCAGAGCACGCAGAAACGAAGAACAGACTTGACTCGTTGTTAACCGAGTGGACAACCATTACTGAACAGCATGAAGGCCTCCATCGATGAAAATTGTCGCAACCATTGCATTGCTCGTGCTCCTGGCTTCGCACACACAGGCACAAACCTTTGACAACCGCCGCACGGTAACCGTCACAGGTGAAGCAGAAGCACGCGTCGTTCCCGACCGTGCTTCCATCACGCTTGGAGTTGAAACCGAAGGGAAGATCGTGGCCGACATCAAGCGCGAGAACGACGCGAAAGTACGCGCCATGCTCAAGTCTATCCAGGCAATCGGCATCCAAGAGAAGGACATTCAAACAAGTCAGCTTTCCATCGAGCCGCGCTACAACTACAAGCAAGACGGCACACACGAATTCCTCGGCTACGTGATGCGCAACACCATCTACGTGTGGATCAAGGACCTCACCAAAGTGGACGCGGTGATAGGTGCCAGTATCGATCAGGGATCGAACGTACTGAACAACATCGAGTTTACTTTCAGCGAAGCGAAACGTGTAGCCGATTCCTTGCGAGTCGCCGCTGCGAAGGATGCCAAGGTCAAGGCCGAGGCTCTTGCCGGTGCCGTCAATACGCGCGTTACTCGTGTGATCTCGATGAATGAGTCGGGCTACCAGCAACCACCAATACCCATGTTCAATAAGATGCAGGGCAATATGCTTCGGGCATCTATGGACGAGAGTGGACCAACTGTTTCCGCAGGTCAGCTCATTATTCGCTCTACAGTGAACGCCGTATTCGAGTTGGAGTAATGCTCAACAACAAAAAGATCATCGTTGTCCTCCCTGCCTACAACGCTTCGAAGACGTTGGAGAAAACGTATCGCGAGATACCGTTCGACATCGTGGATGATGTGGTGCTCGTTGATGATTACTCACGCGACAATACAGCGCATGTGGCACGCGAACTTGGCATCACGCATGTGATCCGCCACGAACAGAACAAAGGCTATGGCGGCAATCAGAAGTCGTGCTATACCATGGCACTGTCCTTAGACGCAGACATTGTGATCATGCTCCATCCCGACTATCAATACACCCCGCTCTTGATCCCCTCGATTGCCTCGATTATTGCTAACGATCTCTATCCGGTGGTGCTTGCATCTCGCATCCTTGGCAAGGGAGCACTAAAGGGCGGCATGCCACTCTACAAGTACATTGCCAACAGAGCGCTCACCTTCATTCAGAACCTCCTCGTAGGATACAAGCTTAGTGAGTATCACACGGGCTACCGAGCGTTCTCACGTGAAGTGTTAGAGGGCATCAACTTTGAAAACAACTCTGACGACTTCGTCTTCGACAATCAGATGCTCTCGCAGATCATCTATGCGGGCTACGATATTGGTGAAGTAACGTGTCCCACAAAGTATTTCGAAGAAGCATCGTCCATCAACTTCCGTCGGAGTTCCATTTACGGACTCGGCGTTCTTGCTACGAGCCTCAAACACTTCTTGCAGCGTATCGGCTTTGCCCGGTTCGCATTGTATGAACAACCACCTTCAAAGAACAGACCATGATGATCCGTGCTTTCCTCCTTGCCGCCTTCCTGTGCGCAAACTCCATCGCAGTAATGGCGCAGCAGCCAACGGAGCTCCTTTCACAGGGCAACGACGCCTATCAAAAGAACGAGTACAAGAAATCCATCGAGCTCTATACGAGCGCTATAAGTGGCTCTCCGTCGCTTACGCAAGCGTATTACAATCGTGGCCTTGCCTACATGCAGACGAAGCAAAGTGCCAATGCTTTGCGCGACTTTAGCAAAGTGATCGAGCTTGATCCACGGTTCAAAGACGCTTATTTGAATCGAAGCTTCATCAATATCGTGGAACATCGCGTCAAAGACGCCGTCCCAGATCTGACGGCGTATCTAAAGATCGATGGTCTCAATGCAACAGCATGGTTCAATCGAGGTCAGGCCTATCAAGAAATGGGAAAGAACGATTCTGCGTTGGCTGACTTTACGAAGGCGATCTCGATTGACACAACACTGATGAGTGCCTACTTGGCGCGCGGTGTGAACTATGCACGCGAAGGCAAGACGGAGCTCGCAATCAAGGATCTGGAGCGCGCCACGAGGCTCAATCCGGAAGAACCGCTGGGTTGGCTCAATCTCGGACAGGCCTACTTCTCGGCAGGCTATGGCGACTCCGCCGGCACCGCTTGGAGAAAGTTCACGACGATGGAGCATGGAACAGATCGTTCGAAGCAAGTAGACACGATGCTCATCGAAATGTGCCAAGACACACGCGGCGTTGTGGACAAAGCATTCCAAGACACGTCCACGCTCGTCTCTATAAAGCTGCCACAACACTGGTTCACCAACACGCAAGACGATGGCAAGGTATTCAACTTCTTTGTGTCGAAAGAACGCATAGACAAGCCACAAGACATGTACACAAGCGGCGTGGCAATTCATATGCTTCGAGACGTGGTCAAGAACTACAACCTGAAGGACGCTACTCCAAAGGCCATCGCTACGTTTTGGACCGCCTTCCTTGACGATGCGAGCAAAGAGTACGATGTATACACCGTGAACAAAACCGCGTCCATCAACGTGGGTGCGTGGACTGGAAGTATTCGCGACATCACTCTGCGCATCAAAAAAGAATACTACACCGTACATAAGTGGGAGGCCGTAGTGGCTAACAACGACAATGTACTCTGGGTAACCGCCGAATGTCCGGCCGAACTCTGGCCCGCATTCCGCGATCGTTTTCGCAAAGCCATCGAAACCATGCGTCTTCCGTAGATTTGACCTATGATCCTCACAGACAAAGAGATTCTCGCAGGTATTGACAATGGCAAGATCGTGATCGAGCCATTTGATGGTACGTGCCTTGGCTCCAACTCGTATGACGTCCACCTTGGACGCACGCTCGCGCTCTACAACAACGAAGTACTTGATGCAAAGGCGCACAATCGCATCACGACGTTCGATATCCCGGATGAAGGCTACGTGCTCGACCCCGGGAAGCTCTATTTGGGTGTGACCGAAGAATACACAGAATCGCACGCTCACGTGCCGTTCCTCGAGGGTAAGAGTAGCGTTGGCCGCTTGGGAATCGACATTCATGCAACGGCTGGTAAGGGCGACATCGGGTTCTGCAACTACTGGACGCTCGAGATCTCCGTCAAACAGCCCGTGCGCGTATACGGCGGAATGCCGATAGGTCAGCTCATCTACTTCCTCGTGCACGGAGACGTGATCAACCCCTACAACCGCAAGCCGAGCGCCAAGTACAACGAACGCGCTGCCATTCCTGTCGAATCGATGATGTGGAAGAACTTCCCAGAAAACGAACGCATCGTATGATACTTCGCCTCCTGTCATTCAGCCTTGCCGCCCTCCTGCTGCTTTCGTGTGCAGAAGAGGAAGAAGGACGTTTAGATGAATCTGGTTTCGATGGGCAGACCATTCTTGATGAGCGCACAGAGAAAGACAACATGTTCGCATCGTCGGATGATTCGCCCATCCCCGCACCACAGCGCGCATCGTTCTCGGGTCTGTCGTACTACGCACCAGACTCGAACTATTGCATCGATGCCGACCTCGAGATCTTTACCTCACCAGACACCGTTGCAATGCAGACATCCATTGCGAGCGACATTCGCAAGGCGCTGCGCATTGGAAAGTTTTCGGGAATGGTGAAGGGTAGTAAGGTGGCACTCTATGCCTACACGTTTATGGATGGAAAGTCAGATCAGCTCTTCGTGCCGTTTACGGATAAGACGAGTGGATTTGAAACATATGAAGCCGGAAGGTATCTTGATGTAGAGCGTCACGACGACGAAGATTACATCCTCGACTTCAATCGCGCGTACAGCCCCTACTGTGCCTACAACAGTCAGTACGCATGTCCGCTTGTTCCCGCAGAAAATCGTCTTCCCTTGTCTATACGTGCCGGAGAAAAGCGATGGCACTAACACTTCGTGTTGTTGTAGCCATTGTTTCTGTGAGCGTGCTTGCCACGTCGTGCCTATTCGTCAAGGCACCTGATCAACAGGTGACGGTCGAGAACGTTGCCCTGAGTCCGAAGCCCGAGATCGAAATGAGCGACGAGCTTGTACGAACAAGAACAGGCGATATGATCGCGCTATTGCCAAAGGGCTGGTTTTTCCTTGACACGAAGGGACAAGAGTCCTCCGATATTTTTGCCGTTGCGGTTAATCCAGACTACACTGTTAGCGCAGTCTTCGCCTCGATCCCCAATAGCGAGTCGTCCAAGGAGATGCTCGAGAAGGAAGGCGTCCTTGGCTTAGCACGAGCTTCGTTTAACAAGCATGCACGCAAGACAGCGAACTCCACAAAGCTTATCGGCACCTATTCAACGGCAGAACTTGGACCACGTCGATTCGGATGCTATGAATTCTCTATCAATGGAGGCAGCATGCGCACTCGCTGCGCCGTCTTCACATCGAGTCTTGGCAACCATTACGAATTCGCCTTGGTACCGATGACAGTGAGTGGGAAGGATCTACTTCCGGATGCAGAGCACGTGAAAATCTTCCGATCCATTCTGGCCACAACACAGTACTAATGCAGCTCTCAGAAGACACCGAAGCAGTATTGGAGTTCCTCGATACGACGATCGAGGGTGGACTTCGCAAGCGCAACGACGTGGGCACCATCCTCGAACTGGGTGCCTCGCACGGCGAGTCCGAACTCTTCAATACCATTTCTCGCACTGGTACCGGAATGTTCAAGGTGTATAGCACCCTGCGCAGACTGCAACAAGGCGCCGATGGGTTTGCGCAATTGGAGAGCGAGTTCGCCATGCAAATGAATCTCCTTCGCGAACAACTTGCATCACTTGTGCAACATGCAGACGATGCGACGGCGCTCCGATTCGACGACATTTACTTTGGTATGACGCAGGGCGTTATTCGCAACCTCGTAGACCTTGCCCACGATCTGGCCAAGATCAAGGGACTTCAGAACGACGGTGCGACACCTCAATCTTGATATTGTTCTCGGCATCATCTGTACTGAGGTTTTTGCTCAGATCGTTCTGAATGTTCATGTGCGCCCCGCGTGGTGGTTCGTGGTACCGACGGCGGCATGGCTTATGTACACGATAGACCGATTGCTGGATGTGCGGAAGCAAGGCGACCAGTACAACACTCCACGTCATCGATTTCATCTACAGCATCAGCGTATGCTATGGACTCTCGTTGCCGTTATTGCCCCCTGCACGATCGTTGCCGCACTTCTCTTTCTCTTGCCTGATGTTTGGATCGTAGGCGCAGTCCTTGGCTCACTCACACTGCTGCACGTTGTTACGCAGGGTCCCGGACTCCGCCAGTATCGTGGTGTGATCAAAGACGCGACCGTTGTGATCATTTACACTTCTGCCGTGTGGTCTGTACCATTGTTGCGCTGTTCTCAAAAACCGTCCGCTGTGTGGCTCTTCCCTGCCGCCTTCCTCCTTCTCGCAACACAGAATGTTGTGTTGTTCGGTTTGATGGAAATGCGTTCGGACGAAACGCTCGACCGTTCATCGGTCGTTCGAACCCTTGGCATCTCACGCTCTGCAGCACTACTGCATGCATGTACAGCGCTCATCATTGGCATATCCATTGTTCTTGCAACGTCCAACGCGCCGCACGCATTGGCGGCGGCTGCAATCATCGTGGTGATGACGATCACGCTCGAGGCCCTCTATGCGACACGTCGAACCGTTGCAGAACATGAAGTCTATCGATTGATCGGTGATGGTATCTTCTACCTTCCCGCCCTTATCGTATTGGTACCATAGCGCGCTCAATGCCAAGCACTCTCCGTGCGAGTTTGAGTGCACGTTCATGTCGCTTTCGCATGCACATCCCCGAAACACCGATCCGTCGCGCAGCCTCTTCGAGCGTAAGACCTTCCAGGTAATGAAGGTTCAACACTTGGGCATAGTGAGATGGTAAGCGTCGGAGAACGCCTTCAGTTTCGAGATGATTTTCCATGGTACGCTCAGAGGTGATCGCATGCTGTGCGGCAAGAGACTCCTCTACGATGGCCCACCCAGATTCGTCTTCGGTTGCGTCGGGATAGAAGTGCTTTCGCTTGCGTTTAGAAACTCGCATCAAATAGCGCGACATCACGCGGTACTCAAATGCAGGCGCGTCGTGCACGGGTTCTCGCGCTGCACGTGTAGCATACAAGGTGGCAATGGTGGCGGCGCTCTGCGCATCGTCCACATCGTCAGGTGAACACAAAGGGAAGTGACGTTCGTATCTGCGATACACGTCGGCTGGTTCCCGTTCCATGATAATCTCCATGAACGGTGGGTGAAAGTGATGCGAACATCCGCCCACTACACACCAACAACCAACCTTCGGTGTACAAGCGCGTCACTACAGCGCTTTGGTACGCCATATCGGTGTGCGTTCGTAGTTTGGCCCCCATGAATCCAATTGCATTTTTGGGAAGCATCCCAACAACTGAAGTACGAATGCCGGCCGGCACGTGGGTGTTCCGAGAGAACGAGAGCTGCGGTCGCGTTGGCTTTGTGCTCTCTGGTACGATTCGTGTGTTCAAGGAACACGAGTCTGGAAAGAGTATCACGTTGTACCGTCTTGGTTTTGGCGACTCGTGCATTCTCTCCATGTCGTGCGCGCTCTCCAATCCTATTCATCAGGCATCTGCCATCGTCGAAGAAGATGCTGTGGTCCTGACGGTGTCGACGGCGGAGTTTCGCGCGCTCATGGACACATCGCATGAAGCACGCGACTACGTCTTTAGCGCTTTTGCTACTCGCCTTACTGATGTACTGATGCTTCTCGAAGAAGTGGTCTTCCGTCGCATGGATGCCCGCATCGCCGGACTCCTCCTCGAACACGCTGCACGGCATGGTTCGGATACGATCGAGATCACACACGAACAGCTTGCAGATGAAGCGGGCACCGCGCGCGAAGTCGTCACACGTCTGCTTCGTGATTTCGCAACCAATCAGTGGGTGAGCACGGCGCGTGGAGTGATCACGCTAACGAACAAGGGAGCACTGGCCAAAGCAGTTGCGTGACCTTGGTCACACAGTCTTGCGCCTTGCTTTTCCCTAGTTTTGAGAACGATCATTCACAACGCAACACACAACAATGTTCTTCAAACAGATCTACGAACCAGGCCTCGCCCACGCCTCCTACATGGTGGGATGTCAGAAAACCGGAACGGTAATGGTGATCGACGCAAAACGTGACGTCGACACCTACATCGAGATCGCCCGGCAGGAACGACTGCAAATCACGCACCTTACTGAAACGCACATCCATGCAGACTTCTTAAGCGGAACACGTGAACTCGCCTTGCTCACGAGCGCAGAAGTATTGCTGAGTGATGAAGGTGGCGAGGAGTGGCTCTACGAGTTTCCGCATACAGGACTCAAGAATGGCGCCGTTTTCATGGTGGGTAACATTAAGGTGGAGGTTGTTCACACACCTGGCCATACACCAGAGCACATCTCCTTCTTAGTAACCGACACACCAGCCATTGCCAACGTCCCGATCATGATGTTCACAGGCGACTTCGTTTTTGTTGGCGATGTTGGACGTCCTGATCTTCTTGAGAAGGCGGCGGGGTACAAGGGCACGATGGAGATTGGAGCACGACAACTTTGGACATCACTCGCAACGTTCCGCGCCTTGCCGGATCACATTCAAGTCCACCCCGCGCACGGCGCCGGATCTGCCTGTGGCAAGGCTCTGGGTGCGATCCCTTCGTCGACGGTGGGATATGAACGACTGGTCAACTGGGCAATGCGTCACACGAACGAAGAAGAGTTCGTGCAAGAACTTCTGTCCGGTCAGCCAGAGCCACCATACTACTTTGCCCACATGAAACGCCTGAACAAAGTTGAGCGTCCACTTCTTCCATACGTGCCAGAACTCAAACAGCTTTCGCTTGCCGATATCGACGATGCTCTTGCGAACAACCAAAACATCGTAGACACACGGTCGAAGTTGTCGTTCGCTGGCGGACACATCCCGAACTCTTTTAACATTCAGGACAACAACGCCTTCTCTACGTGGGCCGGCTGGACGCTCGACTACAATGAGCCTTTCACAGTAATCGCGCCTCCTGAACGCACTAACGAGATCATGCGGAAGCTCATGCGTATCGGGCTTGACTCCGTTCGCGGTGTTGTCGAAGACGTAACCTTGTGGACGAATGCCGGCAGAGATCTGGCCACCGTTCCACAGATAGACCTTGACGAACTCAAGCAACGCTACGATCACGAGAACGTTTTCGTGATTGATATTCGCGGCGCAACAGAACATGCCGAAGGTCACATCCCCGGTGCAACAAACATTCATGCAGGCTACTTGCCACAGCACTACGCAGAGATTCCCAGGGACAAAGTCGTCGTGATCTCCTGTCAGTCCGGCGACCGATCAAGCATTGCAACATCGATGATGCTACGCGCCGGATTCACCAACGTGGTAAACTTCCCGTTGGGGTTTGCAGGATGGGATGGAAGAGTGGAGTTAAGTGAGAAGTGAGTAAAGTGAGAAGTGAGTAAAGTGAGAAGTGAGAAGTGAGAAGTGAGAAGTGAGTAAAGTGACGAGTGAGAAGTGAGAAGTCAAGTGAGAAGTGAGTAAAGTGACAAGTGACGAGTGAGAAGTGAGTAAAGTGACAAGTGACGAGTGAGAAGTGAGAAGTCAAGTGAGAAGTGACGAGTGAGTAAAGTGACAAGTGACGAGTGAGAAGTGAGAAGTCAAGTGAGAAGTGAGTAAAGTGACAAGTGATGAGTGAGAAGTGAGAAGTGAGTGAAGTGAGAAGTGACGAGTGAGAAGTGAGAAGTGAGAAGTCAAGTGAGAAGTGACGAGTGAGTAAAGTGACAAGTGACGAGTGAGA
>Ga0105044_10001799_pt1 | contig 29059 bp, 33 predicted proteins | sample MAT01_FD_78092 | JGI IMG/M metagenome (GOLD analysis project Ga0105044, IMG submission 78092) | Freshwater microbial communities from Lake Fryxell liftoff mats and glacier meltwater in Antarctica - MAT-01 | ecosystem: Environmental > Aquatic > Freshwater > Ice > Liftoff microbial mat | place...
CCCCCTTCACCATTTCGACCTTGACCTCGGTGCCTTCGTTGGGCGCGAGGGTGATCGTGATCGTGTCGGTCATCGCAGCCAAATCCGGCCGGGCTTGAGCGGGAGGCGTCTCGGCGGCCGGTGCCGGGGCGGGGGACGTTGAAGGCGCTGTGGTTTCAGCTTCCGCCTGGGCCTTGATCTCGCCCATCTGCGTGAGGCCGAGCGCGCGGCCGACGCCTGTGGGATCAAGGCCATACTCGGCAGGCAAGACAGCGCCCACAAGCACCACTCCGGCGATGCCGATGGCGAGAATTGTGGAGCGCACGAGCTGCGCGGTGGAGGGCAACTGCGCCCGGTTGGGCATGTCGGAATTATACATCGCTGCGTTCCCGGGTTCAGGAGATTGCGTAGCCAGTAAGCTGGAAGCCGATCAGGACGAAGCCCGCCGCCATCATCAGCACGTTTGCCGTGTAGGCATGGCGCAGAAAACTGCGTGACTGCCGCCAGTAGCCCATGACGATGAGGATCGCCGCGAGCGCCATCAACTGGCCGATCTCGACGCCGACGTTGAAGGCGAGGAGGTTTGGCACCAAACCGTCCGGCGACATCTCATAGTCCCTGATCTTGGTCGCCAGGCCGAGGCCGTGAAACAGCCCGAAGATCAGCGTCGCCGCCTTGGTATTGGGTTGAAGGCCAAACCAACGCTGATAGGCGCCGAGGTTATCGAGCGCCTTGTAAACAACCGACAGGCCGATAATCGCGTCGATGATGTAGGCGTTGACGCCGGTATCGAACAGCACGCCAAGCAGCAGCGTTGTCGAGTGACCGACGGCAAACAGGGTGACGTAAATGCCGACGTCCTTGAGCCGGTAGAGGAAGAACACGACCGCTAGCAGGAACAACAGATGGTCGTATCCCGTGACCATGTGCTTGGCACCGAGATAGGCGAACGGCAGAAGATGCACGCCGCTAATCTCCTGAATATAGCCCTTGTCGCCTTCGGCAACGCCGTGCGCGAAAGCGAGCCCGATGGCGGCAATGCCGCCCGCAAAAGCCGCGAACAGTATGAAAGACAGCTTCGCAAGGCGGGTCGGCCAGCGCCGCTTGCGGCGGGCGGGGCGAGGGGGCGGGGTCTCTGTCACGGGCGGAAGTATCGCATTTTTAGGGACGACTGGGAATCCACAGAACTCGGGCTGTATTGTGGGGTGGTCCAGCCCGGTGCAAACTTTCCCGTCGGCTGGGGCCGTTTGTAGAAAGGTTGCCGATGGCCACTGCCGCCGAGCTCGCCGCATTGCGAGACCGCATATCGACAATCCTGATTGGCAGCGCATGCGCCCGGATCGTCTTCAGGCTGGCCGGCCAGCACATCCGTCCTGGAGGTTTTACCGTCATCGGCATGTCGATTGGCATTTCGAGCGGTGCGACGCCTCACGGTTCAGCCCGGCAGCGCCAGATGCGCGTCGCGGTCATGCCGATGCCAATGCATGTGGGCGCAAGTTACAATGCGCAGCGCAACGAGATCCAGGTTCCAACGGCCAGCTACGGCGCCACGGTCAACGAGCGGATGTGCATTGTGCACGAAAGCATGCATGCAGTCTTCGACTACCACCAAATCCGCATGAGTGCCTATCTTGAAGAGGCTGCGGCCTACATTGCGGGCGCAATGTATCTGCGGCTGACTTATAGTCCACTAATTGGCTCGGGCATTTTCGGCGTTGCCGAGGCGATTGCTAACGACCTCACTCTCCCAGGCCCGCCGGGCGCAACGGTTCATCTGCGGCCCTGGACGGACACGGTGACGCCGGCCCAGCAGCAGCGGCTCATCGACGCCATCCGCGCCTCGCCGACCTATTCCGGCCTTAGTCACCAGCACGCAGGCTTGCGATATCGCCACGATGGCGGACGAATATAGGGTGCCTTCGGCCTGAATGACCCAACTATTCGTCCTGCGAGATCGAGGATCAGTCGTGCTTGTCAGCGCCCTCGACTTGATGGTTCTGCGCCCTTAGCGTCCTTCACCATCGGTCGGAGCGCGCCATCCATGAGCATCAGCCAGTTGATCTACGCATCGCGGCCGTTTGGCTTTGACGATGCCATGCTGAACGGCATCCTGATGGATGCGCGCCGTAACAATGCGCGCTTCGACATTACCGGCATGCTGATCAGCCGCGCCGATATCTATCTCCAGTTGCTGGAGGGCCCATCGCCTGCGGTTGATGCGGCGTTCGCCCGGATTGCGCGCGACCACCGCCACCTTGAGGTCAAACGACTCTACGCATCTCGTGACGCGCAGCGGCTCTTCCCGGATTGGGCGATGCGCGACGATCCCGCGCGCAGCTGGCTTTGGACGCAGGACGAAATCGCCGCCGGGGCGCTCGAGCGGGCGAGCCCGGCAGACATCATCGGGGTCTTTAGCCGTCTCGCTGCTGAACCGCCGCCGGTGGATGACAGGTCGAAGCCCACTGCCGGTTAGTTGGTGTCGGCGAGAAACCGCCCGACCGCAAAGCGCGCCGTCAGCATCGCGATGATGGCGGCCGAGAGCGGCACGAGCAGGAACCACACGATGTCGGACCAGCCGGGAGAGAGCGCCGGCAGGAACAGGGCGTCGGCGCTGCCGATGAGGGCGATGATGACGACGAAGAGGAGAGCGCCGCCGAGGCCGGCGAGTCCCGCTTCGCCGCCGAGCAGGAAGAAGCGGCCCTGAACCTGCGACGCGATGAAGCCGGGGCGGGCGCCGGTCATGTGCAGCACGTCGACGACGTCGCGGTGGGCATTGAGTGCGGCGCGCACGGCGAAGACGACTGACGCGGCGGCGGCCAGCGCGATGAGCGCGAGGATGGCGTAGGCGCCCCAGCCGATGGTGGAGGAGGCGGCCGTTAGACCTTCGTTCCAGCGGCTGTGATCGTCGAAAGTTGCGCCGGGCGCGGCGCGGCTGAGGTCTTCACGCAGTTTCACGGCATCGAGCGCGACAACCGGATCGAGCGTGACGGCGATCAGCACCGGCACGGGTACGGCGGCGAGATCGACATCGCCGAGCCAGGGCCGCAGCAAATCGCTGCTTTCGGTGGCAGTGAGGCGGCGGGCACTGGCGATGCCCGGCGCATTGCTGAGAATGCCGAGTGCGCCTTCGATTTGCGCCTCCATCGGGACGGCGTCGCTTTCGACGATCTGCACCGTTGCCTGACCGGAGAGACCCTGCTCCCAGGCATGGGCCAGCCGCGCCGCGCCAAGCGCCAGCGCGAGGGTGAGGCAGGCGAGGAAGCTCATGATCGCCATGACGCCGAAGAGCGCGCCTTCGCCGCCGCCGCCGCGCGGAAAGAGTGGCGTGGTGCGCGCCGGGCGGCTTTGAGGGTTCACGTCCATCGCGCGCCCGCAGCCTGATTGATGCGACCGGCGAAGAGGCGAAGCTCGCGCGCATCCGCCGCCTCGATGAGGCCGCGATCATGGGTGGCGATCAGCACCGAGGTGCCGAGTTTGTTCAATTCGATGAACAGCCGCATCAGCCGCGCGCCCATTTCGGGATCGACGCTGCCGGTCGGCTCGTCGGCGATCAGCAGAGGGGGGCGCGAGACGACGGCGCGGGCGATGGCGACGCGCTGTTTCTCGCCGCCCGAGAGCGTCGGCGGGCGCGCATGCATGCGCTCGCCAAGGCCGACCCAGGCGACGATTTCTTCGACGTCATTGCGCCAAGCGTTTTCGGGCTTGCCGATGATGCGCAGGGGGAGCGCGACGTTTTCGTAAGCGGTGAGGTGATCGAGCAGGCGGAAATCCTGAAAGACGCAGCCGATGCGGCGGCGGAGCGCGGGGAGTTCGCTGCGCGGCGTGGCGCTCAGGTCGTGGCCGAACATCGCGATGGTGCCGCGGGTCGGGCGTTCGGCCAGCGAGATGAGCTTGAGCAAGGTTGTCTTGCCCGCGCCGGACGGCCCGGTGAGAAAGGTGAGGCTGCCCTCGGGCAGTTCGAAGCTGACGTCGCGCAGCACTTCCGGGCCGCCGCCATAGCGCTTACCGACATTATCAAAGCGGATCATTGTGCCGTCCGTAAGCCCCAATGCGGACGCAAGGCAGGCCTCGCCTTGTCACGAATCGGAGCCTATGTCACACCAAACCAATACGCGAGTGCGCGCGCTTTTCATGATCATTGCCTGCCCATCCTGTGACACGCGATTTGAAGTGAACGCCGCCGCCTTTCCGCCAGGAGGGCGGAAGGTGAAATGTGCCCGCTGCGCTCATGTCTGGCATGCCGCCTCGCCCGCCGGGGTGCCGGTGCAGGCCATCGCCGCAGAGCTCGCCGAATTGCCGCCGGAGACCATCGCGCCGCCGACCGTGATGCCGCAGGTGGAGGATGTGCCGGACGTGATGATCTGGCGGGGCAGCGATCTGCCGCCGCGCCGTTCGGGCCGGTTGCAGACCATCGGGATTGCTGCGGCATGTATCGCCGTACTGGCGGCGGGGCTGACCGTTTTCCGCGAGAGCGTCGTGGCGTTTCTGCCCGCGACAGCGCCGGCCTATGCCGCGATCGGCCTGCCGGTCGATATGAGCGGGCTCGATCTCAGGATCGAGGCGCAGGCGATGGAGGCTTCGGGCGACGGAGCGATGACGCTGGTGGTGACCGGCTCGATCGCCAATGTCACGAGCGAGGAGCGTCATGTTCCGGCGATCCGCGCGACGCTGCTGGGCAAGGACCACGCCGAGCTTCATTCGTGGACGTTCGATGCCGGGGTCAAGACGCTGAAGCCGGGCGAGACGCACACCTTCCGCCAGGAACTGGCGCAGCCGCCGGCGGACACCTATCAGGTCTACGCGCATTTCGCGGACGAGCGCTGAGTTGAGCGCGCCCGTTTCAAGCGCGCCTGAGGTTCTTTTCAGCGCGGCGGAGATCGCCGACCGGATCGAAAGTCTCGCTGAAACCATCGCAGGCGATCTTGGGAACGATATCATCGCGGTGCCGGTGATGACGGGGGCTATGGTGTTCGCTGCCGATCTGATCCGCGCGCTGTGGCGGCGCGGCGTCGCCATCGAGGTGATGCCGATCCGCGTGCGCTCATATGGCGCGTCGCGCAGTGCAGAGAGTGCGCCGGTGCTGACGATGCCGCTCGACAAGCCGATCGAGGGGCGCACAGCGCTGCTGATCGATGGGGTGTGCGATGTGGGGCACACGCTGGAGGTGGCGCTGGCGCATCTGAAGGATTTCGGCGCGGCGCGCACGGCAAGCGTGGTGCTGGTCGATAAGCCGGCGCGGCGCGGCGTGCCCGCGCGGCCGGACTATGCCGGCTTTACCTGCGAGGATGTGTTCGTCGCGGGTTACGGCATGGATGCGGGCGGGGCGCTGCGGCACCTGCCCTATGTCGGCGTGATGCGGTAGCGCGCAAGCGACCTTAAAACCGGCGGAGCAGGCGTTCCAGATAATCCAGTTCGGGCTTTGAGCGACCGGTTTCGCCGGAGCGCTTGCGCAATTCGTTGAGGATTTCGCGGGCCCGCTGGCTTTCCCGTTCCGTCGGGACTTTTACCGAGCCGTTGTCGATGGGGCCGTTGGCTTCGGGGCGGCCGGCGGGGTCCATGCCGGGATTGCGGCGGCCCGACGCGCGGCCGACTCGCATGCCGCCATTCTTCTTCTGCTCGGCGGCGAGGGCCTGCTTGGCCTGATCCTGCGCAGATTTCAATTTCGCGAGGGCCTCTTCCTGCAGGGTGAGGGCTTCGCCGGTATCTCCTTCGCGCAGGGCCTGCTCGGCCTTGTCCATGGCCTCACCGGCTTCGCCCAGTTCCTTGGGGCCTTCGGCGCCCTGCTCTTCGATTTTCTTCTCGACGCCACCGAGGCGCTCTTCAAGATCGCCCTGCTCGCCGGCCTGCTTTTGGTCTTCGCCGGCGGCGCGCGATTCGGCGCGCTCCTCTTCGGTCTTCTGGTCTTCGCGGAAGGTCTTGTCGCGTAGCTTTTCCTGCTCCTTGACGATCTCGTTGAGCTCGGCGAGCTGCTGGGCGAGCTGGCGTTCCTGTTCGGAGGGCTCGGCCATCGGGCCGCTCATGCCTTCCATCATGTCCTGAAGCTGAGACAGCAGTTCTTGCGCGGCATCCTTCGCGCCGAGCTTGGACATCTCCTCGATGCGGTCGAGCATGGCTTCGAGGTCTTCGGCTTCAATGATCTGGCCGTCGACCAGCGGAATCATTTCGGCGGGAGCCTGCTCGGCCATCGCCTGCATCATCTCGCGCATCGCCTGGCGCAGCTGTTCGGTGAGGCGGGCGATCTCTTCATCCGGCGCGCCCTCAGCGAGGGCCTTTTGCAGTTCTTTCTGCAGGCGGCGCACTTCTTCGGCGGCCAGGGTAACGCCGCCATCTTCGAGGCTAAGCGCGATGTCCCAGAGGAGTTCCTGCACGCCGGTTACGTCGGCGCGGACGCGGGACTGCATCAACCGCCAATAGGCTGAGCGGAGACCCAAGAACACCGAGCCCTTCATCGTGAAGCGTTCAGGGGCGAGGGCGAAGGCCTCCAGCGCGGTCGCGACGCGCGGAATGGCGCCGGGGCCGCGCGAGAGGTTGCGGCGCTGCTCGATGATGGCGCGGGCGAGCGGGTGGTTGAAGACGCGCTCGGGCAGCTTGAACTTGCGGTCTTCGCTGCTGGCGGTGTGGCCCGCGCCGTCGACGGCGCTTAGCTGAACGGTGACATCGAGGCCGGCCCATGGATGGGCCGTGAGGTCGTCGAAGGCGGCGGACTTGAACGACTTGGCGTCCTTGCCCGTAAGGGGAAGGTTCACAACGATCGTGTCGTCGCCTTCCTCGGCGGTCGGGTCGTCGCCGTCGATGGATTCCGGGGCGAGGCGGATCCACGCTTCAGCGGCACTGACTCCGTAGTCGTCGCCAGCTGTGAAGGGTATGCGGGTTGAGAGGCGCGGGGTCGCCTCGATCTCGCCGTCGAAGGCGATGGAGGGCGCGACGTCAGGGAGGGCGGTGATCTCCCAGTCGCCGATCTTGCGGCCGTCGGCGAAGATGCGGACGCGCTCCGACGCCGTGAGTTCGATTTCGCCTGAGAAGGTTTCGGCCGGGGCCTTGGGGTCAGGCGTCAGTTCGGCGGTTTCGCCGTTGTCGAGTTTCTGCCGCTCAACGCGGGGATTGCTGGCGCCGTCGATACGGAGCGTCAGTTTGGAACCGGCGGGGACGGAAATCACGCGGGTCGGATCGAGCGGAATGGTGCCGCGCGCCTGCGCCATGATGATCGGCGCGCCGCCGGTATAGGTGGGCGGGGTGATCCAGGCATCGAAGGCGATATCGGTGGTGATCCCGGCGCGCTCGCCATCGACCGCAAAGGCGGCGGCGAGGCGCCGGGGGGCATCGGCGCCGGCAACGAGAAGCCCGGCGACAAGGCCGACAAAGACGAGGCCGCGCAGGGCATAGGGGTCGCGCGCCGCGACGTTGGGTTTGGGCCAGACCGGCTCAAGCGTGCCGAAGGCCGCGAGCTGGCGGGCGAGATGGGTTTGCCAGAGCGTCGCCGTGAGCGGATCACCATTGCCGGTGGCGAGCTGGTCTTCGGCGGTGGAGAGCGGGCGGTGCGAGAGGTCGTTCTCGTCTTCGAGGCGGCGGATGCCGGCTTCGCGTCCGGGGAAAAAGACGAAACGCCAGTCGAGCCAGAGACATGTGATCGCAGCGATGACGACCGCGCTGGCGAGCAGGATGCGCGGGCCGGGCGGGAAGAAGCTCCAGATGTCGAAGAGGGCGATGACGGCGCCCGCGCCGAGCACGGTGAGGCCGCGCCAGCTGGCGGCCCAGGCGCGCTCCCACCAGATCGCGGCGCGGCTGGCGGCGATCAGCCGTCCAGCGCGTTCGCTCTGTCGGCTCATGGCCTCAGCCGAGCCAGGTGGGAAGGCGGTCACGCCCCAGCATCTCCTCGTATGAGGGCCTCGGCCGGACAATTGCCCAGTCGGACCCGTGCACCATCGCTTCGGCCACCAGCGGCCGGGCGTTGTATTCACTTGCCTGCGCCGCGCCATAGGCGCCGGCGGTCAGGATAGCGGCCAGCTCGCCCGCTTCGAAAGCGGGAACCGAGCGGCCTCGCGCGAACGTGTCGCCGGTTTCACAGACCGGACCGACCACATCATAGGCCCGCTCCACGCGGTCCGACGCCACGACCGCGACGAGGTCGTGATGGGCCTCGTACATGGCCGGCCGGATAAGATCGTTCATGCCCGCGTCCAGAACCAGAAAGTCGCGCGATGCCCCATGTTTCACGTAAACGACGCGCGTCACCAGAATGCCCGCATTGGCGACAATCAGCCGTCCGGGCTCGAACGCCAGTTTCAGGTTCTTTCCGGCGGAAATACGGCCAACCATGGCCCCGTATTCGGCAGGCGAGGGCGGATGCGCCGCATTCATGACGTAAGGCACGCCCAATCCGCCGCCGAAATCGGCGCGGGTGATGGTGTGTCCGGCGGCGCGGAGCACCCCGGTCATCTCCAGAACTTTGAGATAGGCGGCCTCCATCGGCGCCAGTTCGGTGATCTGGCTGCCGATATGGACGGCGATGCCCTGCAGGCGGATGCCGGGCAGTTTGGCGCAGCGGGCGGCGAGCTCCGGCATGCGGTCTAGGGGCACGCCGAACTTGTTCTCGCCCTTGCCAGTGGAGATTTTCGCGTGGGTATGCGCGTCGACATCGGGGTTCACGCGGATCGCGATGTCGGCGATGACGCCTTTGGATACGGCCAGCGCGCTGAGCGCTTCGAGTTCGGGTTCGCTCTCGACATTGATCTGGAAGATGCCGGTATCGAGGGCGAAGGCGAGCTCGCTTGACGTTTTGCCGACGCCGGAAAAGACGATGCGGTCTGGCGGGACGCCGCCGGCGAGGGCGCGGCGGAGTTCGCCTTCGCTCACCACGTCGGCGCCGGCGCCTTCGCGCGCCAGGGTTTCGATGACTGCCAGATTGCCGTTCGCCTTCACGGCGTAGGCGACGAGCGAGCCTTCGGGCAGCGCATCGCGGAAGACGCGGAAGTGCCGCACCAGTGTGGCCGACGAATAAAGATAGAACGGCGTGCCGATCTTGGCGGCGATCTGAGGGATCGACACGTCTTCGGCATGCAGAACGCCGCCACGATAGTCGAAATGGTTCATGGCGCCGGTGGTGGCGTGGGCGTCGGGCTTGGCGTCGGCGTGCCTTCGGGATTGGCGGCCTTTTCGGCGGCGGTCGAAGGCGAATCCAGCTGGCCCTTGCGGCCACAGGCCGAGAGCGTCAGCGCAGCAGCCGCGATGAGCGTCAGAGCGAGGGCAGTTTTGCGCGCCATAGAGCGGCCTCCCGTTTCACGTTTTCAGGCGCTGTGCCGCCGAGCGATATCCGGCTGGCGACCGAGGCTTCGACGGTCAGCGCGGCTGAGATGTCTGCCGTGATGCGCGGCTCGATTGCCTGCATGTCGGCAAGCGGCAGTTCGGTGAGATCGACGCCCTTGATCTCGGCTGCTTTCACGATGCGGCCGGTGATGTGGTGCGCTTCGCGGAAGGGGACTTTCAGCGTACGGACAAGCCAGTCTGCGAGATCGGTTGCGGTGGCGAAACCCGAAGCAGCGGCAGCGCGCATCTTTTGTGCGTCGACTGTCATGTCGGAGACCATGCCGGTCATCGCGGCGAGGCAGAGGCTGAGTGTATCGGCGGCGCCGAAGACCAGCTCTTTATCTTCCTGCATATCCTTGGCGTAGGTCATCGAGAGACCCTTCATCACCGTCAACAGGCCGATGAGCGCGCCGAAGACCCGGCCCGTTTTCCCGCGCACCAGTTCTGCGGCATCGGGATTGCGCTTTTGCGGCATGATGGACGAGCCGGTGGAAAATCCATCCGACAGGCGCACGAAGCCGAATTGCGGCGTCGACCAGATGACAATTTCCTCGGCGAGCCGCGAGAGGTGCATTGAGAGGATCGAGGCAGCAGCGAGATATTCGATCGCGAAGTCGCGCGCCGAAACGGCATCGAGCGAATTCCGCATTGGCCCGTCAAAGCCCAGCGCCTTGGCGGTCTGCTCGCGGTCGATGGGGAACGAGGTGCCGGCAAGCGCAGCCGCGCCGAGCGGGCTTTCGTTTAGACGTTTGCGGCAATCGGCGAGGCGGCCGAGATCGCGGCCTAGCATTTCGGCATAGGCGAGGCAGTGGTGGCCGAAGGTCACCGGCTGCGCGCTCTGCATGTGGGTGAAGCCCGGCATCACATCGCCCGCATGGGCGTCGGCCTTGTCGATGAGCGCAGCGATCAGCGCCTTGATCTGATCGGCGCCGGCGTCGATTGCATCGCGCAGCCACAGCCGGAAATCGGTTGCGACCTGGTCGTTGCGCGAGCGCGCGGTGTGCAAGCGCCCGGCGGCCTGGCCGATCATTTCGGCAAGGCGGGCCTCCACGTTCATGTGGATGTCTTCGAACTCGGCGCGGAACGGGAAGGTGCCATCACGAATCTCTGAAGCGATCTTCGCCAAGCCGTCCTGAATGGCGCTTGAATCGGCCTCCGAAATGAGGCCCTTGGCCTCCAGCATGCGGACATGCGCGAAGGAGCCCTCGATGTCCTGTTTCGCCATGCGGCGGTCGAAGCCGATGGAGACGTTTATCGCCGCCATGACTTCGTCCGGTCCGGCGGCAAAACGGCCGCCCCACATGTCATTCGCGCTCACGAGAAAGAGGCTCCTGTGCCCTGGAAAATAGCTGCGCTTGCGGGCGTTTTACTTGCCCTCGCAGCTGGTCTGCTGGTTGTCACCATGCGAGACGGCAGCGCAGCCAGTCAACAGACGCCCGGCTCAGAAACCGCTGAAATCAAGCTTTCCGGCCCGTTTTTCGTAACCCCAGACGGCAAGCCCCCTGCCCCGGCAGATGCCTTTGTCGACGCCTCGGGCGCCGAAGTGACGCTGGCGAGCTTCAAGGGCAAGCCGGTGGTGCTGAATTTCTGGGCGACCTGGTGTGCGCCCTGCGTCAAGGAGTTGCCGTCGCTGGAGCGGCTGAAGGCGGCTCGGGGCGATCTCGTGGTCATCGCGCTTAATGTCGATACCAAGGCCGAAGGGCCGATTGCCGACTTCCTCATGGAGATCGGCGCTGAGGGTCTGGAGGCCTATGCCGACCCCAAGAAGAAGCTGTGGCGCTCGTTCCGCCTCAACTCGATGCCGACGACCTATGTGATCGACGCAGAAGGGCGGCTTGTCGCCAAGCGCGAGCGCGATGCCGAGTGGGATTCGCCCGAAGCGCAGGCGGCGATAGATGCGGCGCTGAAATAGGGTGCGTGGTTCGAGGCCCGCGTCGCAGACACCTCACCATGACGATTTTCTTTAAACCCAGCCCATCTTCGTCATCCTGAAGTGAGCGCTCTCGCGCCTCGAAGGATGCACGATGGAAGTCGTGGCTAAATCCCCGCGCCGCCTTCCGGGTGCCAGCCGCTACGCCACTCGCTGCGGTCGATGACGAAGGTCGGGCCGCCATTGTCGAAGAACCAGGTGTCGACGACCCAGAGGTGGCCGTCTGAGATTTCCTTGATGGTCGCGGTGGCATGAACGAGGCCGACCGTGCCGAAGGGCACGCCGCGCATCGTGACGCGGTCGACGATGTGATATTTCAGGAAGCCCGATTTCTGCATCATCTGCAGCGCGACCGAGGTGTTGGAGGCCTCGGCGTAGCAATCGAGCTGGCCGCCGCCGGGATCGAACATGCCGGTGCCACCGACATCGTCTTCGCTGCCCGCCTTGGGGCCGGCGATCTGTTCAAAACGGCTGACCGCCTTGGCGATGCGGGCCCGTTCGTCTGCCGCGTCGCGGGTGCCGACGAAGAAAGCGCCGATCTCGTCCCACTCAGCCTGCGTAAAAATCATGCCGTATTCGGACTGGCAGCCGAAGGCGTTGCAGTAGGTGAAGCGCTTGATGGGATCGTTATCGTGCTTGAGCATGGCCTCTTCGATATGAGGCGGGGTCGCGCAGGCGGCGAGGGCCAGAAGCGCGGCGAATGCGATGAGGTGTTTCGCGATCAATTGAGTTCTTCCTGAACACAGTAAATGCCGACCGGGTCGATGGGCTCGATCGTGCCCGACCGCAGGTCGACTTTGGCGGCGGCGACAAGCCCGGTGAAGTGCGAGCCGTCGCTGGTCAGCCTGCTCTGGGAGGCGATGCCGATGACCATGACGGTCTGGCTATCGCCCGAGGGAAAATCCCGCCCCTCGCCACATCTGGTCTCGACATAGACCGTGTCGCGATCGACGGCGACGCTCATGGCGGCCTTGATCGTCCACGCTGCGGCACCGTCTGGTTCTCTAAGCCGGAACGCGTTGGTCATGATGCCGACACGGTCCGGCATCGAGATGAACGCGATGGCGTGAAGATCGTCGCCGACATAGGTGCCGCCATCCTCGCGCCAGCCCTTTACCAGCAACACGCCGTCGGGGCCGGACCGGCCGACATAATCGGTCCCGGCAAGGCCGGTTTCGGCCCGCCACTCTGCTGGGGCAGCGAGGACAGTACCGGCGATGGCGGTTGCAATAAGCAAAAGCTTTATCATGGGCGCAAATTGCACAAAGCGGTGCCGCCCGGCAACATGGCACCATGTCTTTCGCCAAGGCCGACCAGCTGCTGGAGCTTGCGACGTTCTGCGCCGCCCGTCGAAGCGGGATCACGCTGGATGACGTGATGGCGCGTTTCGGCGGGGTGAAGCGCACTGCCCAGCGGATGCTCCACACGCTGGAAGCCCAGTTCAACGATACCCGGACGTTCTTCGACGATGAGGGGCGCAAGCGCTGGTCGCGGCCGGGGGCGGGGCTGAAGGACTTCCTGACCCTGACGCCGGATGAGCTGGCGGCACTGGATCAGGCGCAGAAGGCTCTGGTCCGGGAAGGCGACAGCGACGGCGAGCGGCATTTGACACGGCTGAAAGAGAAGCTGCTGGCGCTGGTGCCGAAAGAGCGCGCGGCGCGGCTGGAGACCGACCATGACGCGCTGCTGGAGGCGCAGGGCTTTGTGGCGCGGCCAGGTCCGCGTCCGCGCGGCGATGCCGATGTCGCCGAGACGCTGGCCGAGGCGATCAAGGCGTGCCGGGTGGTGGAGATCGTCTATCGCGGAAAATTGTCGAAGGTGCATCCGTATGGCCTGCTGGCGGGGATGCGGCGCTATCTCGTGGTGCGGGCGGCGAGCCGGCCGGGCGGGGAGATGGGGCTGCGGCGGGTCGATCTCATCTCGGCGGCGCGGCTGAGCGAGGAGAGTTTTGCGCGGGACGAGGCGTTCGACCTTTCCGCCTATGCGCGGCGTTCGTTCGGGGTGTTCCAGAACGATGCGGAGTTCGGCGAAGTGGTGTGGCGGTTCGCGCCGGAAGCGGCCAGCGCGGCGCGCGACTTCGTGTTTCACCCGAGCCAGAGCGTCACCGACGAGACCGATGGATCGCTGACCGTGCGGTTCGAGGCCGCCGGATGGCTGGAGATGGCCTGGCACCTCTATATGTGGGGCGACAAGGTACGCGTGATGAAGCCGGCCGCGCTGAAGGCCATGGTGGCGAAACACCGTCGCGGCGACTGGCCGGGTTTGCCTTAGGTGCAAACAAAACCAGCCGGATGTTGGGACATCCGGCTGGGCCTGGCGGGTTACGGCGGTTGCTCAGAACGCCGGCCCCGTATTCGTTTGTCGGTTTTTACATCGCGCGGCAGCGGAAGCCGGCGGCGGCAAAGCGGGCGACGATCTCGGCTTCCAGCGCGAGCGAGACTTTGGCGCCATCGCGGCCGGTGATCTCGCGCAGGGTCCAGCCGAACATCGGATCGGTGCGGAGGGTGATTGCGGCTTTCTCAGTCCCGGCCCAGAGGAAGCAGGCTTCCTGGCCGTCGAGGAACCAGTCGATGCGGTCCCACATGCGGTTGGCGAAAATGGTGCTGGCGTCCTTCAGGGCACGGGTTGTGCGGACCGGGATAAGGCTGCGGTCGCCATCCCAGGGGGTTTCGAAGAGGGCGGCATCGCGGAGTTTCACGGCGAGCCAGGCGTCGTTCTCGCGTGAGGCATCCGGCGTGTGCGTGGTTCGAGGCCCTGCTGCGCAGGACACCTCACCATGACGGAGGGCGGCTTTGGCGGCGGGGCGGGCGGCAAGGGCGGTGTGCATGGGTCTCTCCATCTCTCGATAGTGAGACCATGAGGGGCGGGGGTGACAGAACGTGTCACCTGTATGTTGGGGCCGTGTGCGTCCTTCGTGACGGGCGCTGCGCGCCCTCCTCAGGATGAGGAAGGGGGGTGGGTTGAGGTCGTCTAACCCTTTTCCTCATCCTGAGGAGGCGGCGGAGCTGCCGTCGCGAAGGACGCACGGCGCTTGGACAGGCCGGGCAACTTCTCGAACGCGCCGTTGATGAGTGCTTCTTTCTTGGCACGCGACCAACCCTTGATGCGGCGCTCCATCTCGATGTCGTCTGTGATGCGCTGGTAGTAGTCGGACCAGACGACAACGACGGGCCGGCGGGTTGAAGTGTAGCCGCCGAATTCGCCGCTCTGATGCTGGCTGATCCGGCGATCGAGATCGCGGCGCGCCGATCCGACATAGTATGAGCCGTCGCTGCATCTGAGGATGTAAACGAATGCCTCGAACACCTGTGCGTCCTTCGCGGCGGGCGAAAGTTCGCCCTCCTCAGGATGAGGAGGAGGGGAGGCGGGATCAAGCGGCTGAAGCGCCTAGCGCGTCGGGACGGGCTTTTCGCCGCGGTAGTCGTAGAAGCCGCGGCCGACTTTTTTGCCGAGCCAGCCGGCCTCCACATACTTCACCAGAAGCGGGCAGGGGCGATATTTGCTGTCGGCGAGGCCGTCATACAGCACCTGCATCACCGAGAGGCAGGTATCCAAACCGATGAAGTCGGCCAGTTGCAGCGGGCCCATCGGGTGGTTGGCGCCGAGGCGCATCGCGGTGTCGATGGCGTCGACGTTTCCGACGCCTTCATAGAGCGTGTAGATCGCCTCGTTGATCATCGGCAGCAGGATGCGATTGACGATGAAGGCTGGGAAATCTTCGGCGTAGGCGCTGGTCTTGCCGAGGTCCTTCACGAAGGCGAGGACGGTCTGGAAGGCGTCGTCTTCGGTCGCAATGCCGCGAATGATTTCGACCAGCTTCATGACCGGAACCGGGTTCATGAAGTGCAGGCCGAGGAATTTTTCAGGGCGGTCTGTCGACGCCGCAAGGCGGGTGATCGAGATCGACGAGGTGTTGGTGGCGACCAGCGCATCGGGACGGAGCAGCGGGCAAAGGGCGGCGAAGATCTTGCGCTTGACCTGCTCGTCCTCGGTGGCGGCCTCGATGGCGAGATCGACATTGCCGAGCGCGGAGAGATCGGTTGAGGTGGTGATGCGCTTCAGCGCCTTGTCCATGTCGTCGCCGGAAATCTGGCCCCGTGAGGCCTGGCGCGTCATGTTGACCTTGATCTCTTCGATCGCGGCGTCGAGACGATCCTGGCTGAGATCGTTCATCACGACGTCATAGCCGGACATGGCGACGACATGCGCGATGCCGTTGCCCATCTGGCCGGCGCCGATAATCCCGACGCTCTTCAAATTGGTGACCATTCTCGTTCGTCTCTCCGCCGCGCCTTAGCGCTTGCCGATGCCTTGCGCTTCAAGCTCGGCCTTGAGCTCCGGCGCGATCTTGAAGAGGTCGCCGACCAGGCCGTAATCGGCGACCTGGAAGATCGGGGCCTCTTCGTCCTTGTTGATCGCGACGATGACCTTGCTGTCTTTCATGCCGGCGAGATGCTGGATCGCGCCCGAAATGCCGAGCGCGATGTAGAGCTGGGGCGCGACGACCTTGCCGGTCTGGCCGACCTGGTAGTCGTTGGGAACGTAGCCCGCATCGACGGCGGCGCGTGAGGCGCCGACAGCCGCACCGAGGGCGTCGGCAAGCGGCTCGATATAGGTGTGGAAGTTCTCGGCCGAGGCGAGCGCGCGGCCGCCCGAGACGATGATCTTGGCGCTGACAAGTTCGGGACGTTCCGACTTCGACAGTTCTTCACCGACCCATGACGAGACGGCGGGATCTTCAGCGGCATCGAGCTTCTCGATCGCTGCCGAACCGCCGTCAGCTGCGTTCTTGAACCCCGTCGTGCGGACGGTGATGACCTTGATCTTGTCGGCCGAAGTGACGGTCTGGATCGCGTTGCCGGCATAGATCGGGCGCGTGAAAGTGTCCGGGCCTTCGACCGTGAGGATTTCCGAAATCTGGGCGACATCGAGCAGGGCGGCAACGCGCGGCAGGATGTTTTTGCCGTTGGCGGTCGCGGGCGCCAGCACGGCGGCATAGTTGGCGCTAAGTTTGACGATCAATGCGGCCACCGGCTCGGCGAGCTGGTGGGCGTAAAGCGGGCCTTCGGCGACGAGGACTTTCTCGACGCCGGCCAGCTTGGCAGCGGCTTCGGCCGCGCCCTGAGCGCCGTCACCGGCGATCAGCACATGGACCGGGCCGCCGAGAGCCACAGCGGCGGAGACGGTTTTGGAGGTCGCTTCTTTCAGCGAGGCATTGTCGTGTTCTGCAAGAACCAGCGCCGTCATATCAAATCACTCCCGCTTCGTTCTTGAGCTTCGAGACGAGCTCGGCCACGTCCTTCACCTTGACGCCGCCGGCGCGCTTGGGCGGCTCGACGACCTTCACGACTGTCAGGCGCGGGGCGGCATCGACGCCGTAGTCGCCTGCGGTCTTCTCGTCGATCGGCTTCTTCTTGGCCTTCATGATGTTGGGCAGCGAGGCGTAGCGTGGCTCGTTGAGGCGAAGGTCGGTGGTGACGATCGCCGGGAGCTTGAGCTTCACGGTCTGCAAGCCGCCATCGACTTCGCGGGTCACGGAGATGCTGCCCTCTTCGGCCAATACCTTGGAGGCAAAGGTGCCCTGGCCCCAGCCGAGGAGGGCGGCCAGCATCTGGCCGGTCTGGTTGCTGTCGTCGTCGATGGCCTGCTTGCCGAGGATGACAAGCTGGGGCTGTTCGGCGTCGACGATGGCTTTCAGGATCTTGGCTACCGCGAGTGGTTCGACTTCACCGTCGACCTTCACCAGGATGCCGCGATCGGCGCCCATGGCGAGGGCGGTGCGGATCGTTTCCTGCGCCTGCTGCGGGCCGACGGACACCGCGATGATTTCAGTCGCGACGCCTTTTTCCTTCAGGCGGATCGCCTCTTCGATGGCGATCTCGTCAAAGGGGTTCATCGACATTTTAACATTGGCGAGGTCCACGCCCGACCCATCGGGCTTCACGCGGATCTTTACGTTGTAATCGACCACCCGCTTCACGGGCACCAGGATCTTCATCGGTACTAGGCTCCGGCTAAATCTCTCTCCTCGCGGCCACCTTTTTTAGGGCTGACTGCGCCGCAGGGAGGACAGGCGTTATAGGCCGCAGCCTCCGCCTTCAAGTCTTTCCCGACGAATTGTGCGCCGCACCATAAGGGGGCCGGGCGGGGAGTCAACGCCCACAGGGCGGGCGGGGTTCAGTCCTGATCCGGATTGGAACAAGGCTTGATGGTTTCCGGCGCGGGTGGCTCGGCTGGGGGCGTGAAGATGGCGAGATAGCCGATATTGCCGCTCAGTTCGACGAAGCCGCTCTCGACATAGCCCACCGCGGCAAGTTCGCAGCGGAGCAAAGCGATGGGGGTGCCGTGGAGGTGGGTCGGCCGGTCGAGATCGACCACCGCGACCTTGCCGCCGGGTTTGATGGCGGCCGAGAGACGGGCCATCAGGGCGTAGGGGCTGGCGATCTCGTGATACATGTGGACGAGGATCGCGATGTCGGTGGAGCGGGGCGGGATCTTTGGATCGTCGGGAAGGCCCTCGATAACCGTGACGTTTGCCAAACCCGCGACGGTGACGCGCAGATCGTCGAGATATTCGCTCTTCACATCTTCGGCGAGGATGCGGCCCTCGGGGCCGACAACGGGCGACAGGCGCGTCGTGTGATAGCCGCTGCCCGCGCCGATGTCGGCTATGGTCATGCCTGGGACAATGCCAAGGGCGCGGATCAGCTGGCCGGCCTCATCGACGGCGTCACGCTTTTCCGGAGAATTCCAGACGGGCGAGACGATCTCGGCGACGGGGCGGTCGGGCGGCGGGTATTCGGGCGGCAGGTAGTCTGCCGCTACGGCAGGCAGGGTCATCGCCAAAGCAAGCGCGAAATTTTGGATCAAGGCGGCGGTTCGCACAGTTTTGCTCCATCCATTCCCTATATGGCTTCAGCCTAGTCTCAGGGAGAAGCGGTATGAAGGCGTATGTTTATCGGCGGTATGGCGGGCCGGAGGTGATCGACCTCACGGAGTTGCCGAAGCCCGTGCCGAAGGCTGGCGAGCTTTTGGTGCGAATCTGTGCGTCGACCGTCTCCTCCGCCGACTGGCGCATGCGCTCGCTGACCTTGCCGCCCGGATTTGGCCTGCTGGGGCGTCCGGTTTTCGGTTTCTTCGGGCCGCGCCAGCCTGTTTTGGGGACGGAGTTTGCAGGGATCGTCGAAGCGGTGGGCACCGGCGTAACGCGGTTCAAGCCGGGTGATGAGGTCTTCGGGTTTCCGGGTGGAAAGCTCGGCTGTCATGCCGAGTATCGCACGATCCGCTCGGATGGTCCGGTTGCGCTCAAGCCCGCCAACCTCAGCTTCGAAGAGGCGGCATCGCTTTCGTTCGGCGGCAGCACGGCGCTGCACTTTCTGCGCAAGGCGGAGATACAGTCCGGTGAGACGATCCTGGTGATCGGCGCATCCGGGGCGGTCGGCGCGGCGCTTGTCCAGATTGCCCGGCATCGCGGCGCGCGGGTCACCGGCGTAACGAGCGCCGCCAATGCCGACCTTGTTCGCAGTCTGGGGGCAGAGCGGGTGATCGACTATTCGTGCGATGCGGTTCTTGTGCCGGGCGCGGTCTATGACGTTGTGGCCGATACCGTTGGTGCGACGCGCTTCCGCGATGTGTTGCCGCATCTTGCCGAAGGCGGGCGGTTTCTGGGGATCGTCGGCAGCCTTGGCGAACTCTTCGCGCGCCGCAAGGGAACCAAGCGCCCGATCACCGGGCCGGCAGAGGAGCGGGCGAGCGACATTGCCGAGCTGGCAGGCCTGGTTGACGCCGGCGTGCTGAAGCCGGTGATCGACAGTGTCTATGCGTTCGAAGACATGCGCGCCGCCCATGCCCGCGTCGACAGCGGGCGCAAGCGGGGCAGCGTTGTCGTGCGGATCGCCGATTAGCGGTTCGCGCCGGGCACCCAGAGCACGTCCTTCTCGCCCTTTTCGTTGGCGAAGCGGGACGCGACGAAGAGGTGGTCGGACAGGCGGTTGAGATATTTGAGCGCGGGCGCGCCGACCTTCTCGCGCCGGGCAAGTTCGACCGTCAGCCGTTCAGCCCTGCGGCAGATGGTGCGAGCGAGATGGAGATGTGCTGCCGCCGGCGTTCCGCCAGGCAGAACGAAGCTGGTGAGCGGCGAGAGATAGGCGTTCATCTCGTCGATCTCGTTTTCGAGCCGCGTCACCTGAATCTCGAGAATGCGCGGAATTTCGAACGGCGGCTTGGGCTCTTCCGGCGTTGCGAGGTCGGAGCCGAGATCGAAGAGATCGTTCTGGATACGCCCGAGCATCTGATCGAGCGGGCCGCTGGTCGCCGTGCGGGCGATGCCGATGGCGGAGTTGGTTTCGTCCACCGTGCCGTAGCAGGCGATGCGCAGATCGTCTTTGGGGACGCGAACACCGGTGACGAGCGCTGTATCTCCGCCGTCGCCGGTCTTGGTGTAGATGCGGTTCAGGACAACCATGCCGGCCTCAATTTTATGCTGTCGCCATCATGCTGCTGCGCTGCACAAAATGGAAGTTAGCTCTCGCGGAACCACAAAACCGTCATGATCACGACGATGGCAAGAAACTGCAGGCCGATGCGCAGGCGCATCAGCTTGTTGGAGTTGGTCCGAGCGTACTCTCCGCCGCGATAGAGGCTGTAGAGGCCGATGCAGAGGACGATAAAAACTGCGCCGGCGGCGATGCCGACTGCGATGTTGCCGTTCATGACGGAGCGTTTAGCGCGTTCACGGGCGGCGCGAAAGGCGTGAAGTCTTTACGTAACGTCCGCGCCCAGAGCTGCCAAGATGAAGTCGGCGCGAGTGCCGGGCGAGGCTTTGGGCAGTTCGACGAGGTGGTAGCCGGTGTCGCGATAGGCGGTAACGAGTGCCTCGTGGGAGCGGATTGCTTCGGCGAAATCCTGCTTTCGTTCGGCATCGTTGACGTAGATTTGGGGCCATGGCGGCGCGACAAAGACATCGTGATGGTAGCGGAAGCGGCGCGCGGCCTCGGCGAAATGCGGCGGCAGCGGCTTGCCGATCAGCGGGAAATAGCCGGTGAGTTCGGCGATTGAGCGGTCGAAGAAGACGGTGCCGGTTTCCGCCGCCATCGCGTCATAGCTGCGCATTTCCCACGAGAGCATGAGCTCGGCATAGAGCGCGGCATCCAGATGATGCTGCGCGCTGCCGCCGATCGCGTGCTGGTGCTTGAGGATGGCGCGGCCTGCCTCGGGCGCGATGGGATAACCCCGCGCTCGAAACATTTCGATGAGTGTCGTCTTGCCTGAGCCGGGGCCGCCGGAGATGACAACGCGGCGCGTCATGCCGGGTGAGCCATGAGGTGATGGGCACCTTTCAGGGATATCGCAAAGCTGCGCGCAAGCTGATCGAGCGTAATGGCGCCCAGCCGCTTTAGCAGCAGCGCTGCCGCCGCTTCAAAGGCACCGTCGAGGGCGTCGTTGACGGCGCGCTCGACGGCGCAGTTCGGATTGTCGCTCTCGTTGCCGATCGCGAACAGCGTCGGACCGCCCAGGGCGGTGTGAATGTCGAGCAGTGTCACTTTTTTAAGATCGCAGGCGAGTGTCCAGCCTCCGCGATGGCCTTTTTCCGAGCGGACGTAGCCGGCATCGCGCAGTCCCGCCATGGTGCGGCGGATAACGACCGCATTGGTGCCGAGCATGGCGGCGAAGGTTTCCGACGTGGCGGGGGCGTCGAGCTGCGCCATGTGCAGCAGCACATGCAGCATGCGGGAAAGCCGGCTGTCCTGTCTCATGGGCTGACTATCCGGGTGCTGGAGGTTTTGGCAAGATTCGACACAAATGAAGTTACATGAGATAGGCGTGGCTGAAACGCGGAGACCACGATGAGTGACTTTAATCCCGCTGATCCCGCATTCTGGGACAAATCAGCCGAAACCTATGCCGCCATGGCAGAGCCGTTCACCGGGCTGTTCGCCGCCGATGCGCTGGCGCTTGCAGAGATTAGGCCGGGAACGCGCCTTCTCGACGTGGCGACCGGGACAGGCGCCGCGGCGGCGCTGGCCTCGGCCAAAGGCGCGGAGGTGACGGCGATAGATTTCTCACCGGGTATGATCGCGCGCGTGTCGGCGCAGAATCTGGCGCGTGTGTCGGCGCATGTGATGGACGGTCAGGCTCTCGACTTGCCGGACGGGTCGTTCGACGTGTCGGTCTCGGTGTTCGGCGTGGTGCTGTTTCCCGACTGGCGGCGCGGGCTTCGCGAGATGGCGCGGGTCACCCGTTCAGGCGGGACGGGCATTATCGCAACCTGGCAAAGCCCATTCGGGGCCGGCGCCTACAAGCTGATTTCGGAATTGAGCGCCGAGCTGTTTCCTGAAACGCCGCTTCCCTCGCCGTTCGACGGTCTAAGGACTTTGCAGTCGCCGGAGCGGTCCGCCGCCGAGTTGGAGACCGCCGGTTTTGCCGATGTGGAGGTGAAGGATGTGACGCATGATTTCTGTGTGAATGTCGCCGATCCGGCGCAGATCGAAACCCTGTTCCAGTTCACGCCGACATGGGGACTGCTTTCAGATCCTCAGCGCGTGGCGGTTATGGCTGCGCTCGAAGCGCGGATCGCGCGCGATCGCCGGGGGGACATCCTGCCCATTCCCTCGACGGCCTTGATCGCGTGCGGGATCAGGCGCTGACGGCGTCGAGCCTAAGCGCTAGCCCCGGTCGGGGTCGCGGAAGAAGCGGGGGCGGCGGCCCTTGGTGCGGTCGAACGCCTTCCACTTGCCTTCGCCCTGCGAGAGGCGGTCGAACACGGCGTAGAGGGCGAGCGGGTTGTGGCCGAGGCCGAGATGGGCGCCGGGAACTTCGATGTTCTCCACCTGCTTGCCGGGGGCGTTGCGGCTGGCCTGCCAGGCGACGATGCCGTCGGTGCGCGAATAGATCGAGGTGGTGGGCACGGGCGGGGGCACTGGAAGCTGGCGATAGAGCGCGCTCTGTTCCGGCTTCTGGCCGCTCGCCCATTCATAGACGCGGCGGGCGTGGCTGGCATTGGTGGCGCGGGTGAAGGGGCTGCCGAGGGAAATCACCTGACGGATTTTGTCCGGCATCATCTTGGCGAGCTCTCGGGCGAAGGTGCCGCCGAGACTCCAGCCGACGAGGGAGACCTTCTTGTTACCGTAGCGCTTGTAGAGCTCATCGACGCGGTCACGCATGGCTTCGATGAGGCCCGCGCGCAGGCCGAGATTGCGGCCCTGTTTCCAGGGATGCGCGGCGTAGTTCAGGTCTGTCAGCAAATTGCGCATCGGCGCGGTTGAGGCATCGGAGGCGCCGAGGCCGGGGAGGACCAGAACCGGCTGGCCTTCGCCGCGCGGCAGATTGGCCTTCAGCCAGGAGCGGCTCGCATAGAACCAGCCGAGTTCGAAGAGTCCGCGCCCTTCGGCAAAAAGCCAGAAGCGGTGGGGCGGCGCGATGTCGCTGGACCACGCGTCGCGTCCCGGAACGCTCTCGGCGTCGATGGCAGCCATGCAACTCTCCTCAGACTCGCCGGATCTTGGGCCCGATGCAGGGAATCGTGCCCGAAAGCATCCGGCGCGTCATGCTAATTCGCCCCATCTTCAAGCAGGCGGCGGGCAATGACCATGGCCTGAACCTCGGCGGCGCCCTCGAAAATGTTGAGAATTCGTGCGTCGCAGAGGACGCGGCTGATGGGGTACTCGAGCGCGAAGCCGTTGCCGCCGTGGATCTGTAGAGCGTTGTCGGCGGCGGCCCAGGCGACGCGCGCGCCGAGCAGCTTGGCCATCCCCGCTTCAACGTCGCAGCGGCGGCCTTCGTCTTTTTCCCGCGCGGCAAAGTAAGTGAGCTGGCGGGCGATCATGATTTCGACCGCCATCATCGCCAGTTTGTTGGCGACGCGCGGGAAATGGATCAATGCCTTGCCGAACTGGACGCGGTCGAGCGCATAGGCGAGGCCGAGCTCCAGCGCCGACTGGGCGACGCCGACGGCGCGGGCGGCGGTTTGAATGCGGGCGGACTCAAACGTCTGCATCAATTGCTTGAAGCCCTGGCCTTCCTCGCCGCCGAGGAGATTGGCGGCGGGGACTTCGAAACCGTCAAAGCCGATCTCGTATTCCTTCATGCCGCGATAGCCGAGCACCTCGATTTCGCCGCCGCTCATGCCGGCGACGGGGAAGTGGTTGTCATCATCGCCGCGTGGCTTGGGCGCGAGCAGCATCGACAGGCCCTTATAGCCGGGCGCGTCGGGATCGGTGCGGACCAGCATGGTCATCATGTCGGCGCGTGCAGCGTGGGTGATCCACGTTTTGTTGCCGGAGACCCTGAAGACATCGCCGTCGCGGGTGGCGCGTGTGCGGAGCGAGCCGAGATCGGAGCCGGTGTTGGGCTCAGTGAAGACGGCCGTGGGCAGGGTTTCGCCGCTGGCGATGCGGGGGAGCCAGTGTTCTTTCTGCTCCAGCGTACCGCCGCCGAGGATGAGCTCGGCGGCGATCTCGCTGCGTGTGGCGAGCGAGCCGACGCCGATATAGCCGCGGCTGAGCTCCTCTGAGACGACGCACATCGCGGTCTTGCCGAGACCGGCGCCGCCGAAGCCTTCGGGAATGGTGAGGCCGAAAACCCCGAGCGCGCCCATCTCCTCAACGACGCGCATAGGGATGAACTCGTCGCGCATGTGCCAGCCATTGGCGAAGGGGATGACCTTCTCGTCCGCGAATTTGCGGAACTGGTCGCGGATCATCTCCATCGTCTCATCGAGGCCGGTGACGCCGTGGCTGGCGGCCTTGGGGTGCGCGGCGATGAGCTCGGCGAGGCGGGTCTTGCGGGTCTGATCCTGCGCGGCGCGTGCGGGCGCGGCGGCGACGGCCCAGAAGGCGGCGATGTCGGCATCGTCGAGACCCAGATCATACGGCCGCACGATCTCGACCTGGCTCATCGGAATGCCGCCAACGATCTGCAATGCATATTCGCCGGCACCGATGTCGAGGATGAGCTGTTCGATTTCACCGAATTGACCTTCGGATTTCAGATGTTCGGACCAGCGGTGCATCTGGCGCAGCGCTTCGACGTAGGTCGCGAGCCAGGCGAAGCCATGGGCTGCATGCTGTTCGCGCTCCATCAGGGCCGCTGAAACCTTGCCCTTGTCGGAGACGGCGGCCCGCAGTTTCGACTTAGCCGTCTCGAACAGGGTTTCGGCGGCGCCGACGAGGGCGGCGAGCCCGTGGTCCGGCTGAGGCGCGAGGCGCTGGGCAGTGGCGGTCATGACGGTATCCTTGGCGAGAATTGAATGACGGTAACAGGCAATACGCAGCGCGTCTTGGCGCGGTTCATTCTTGGCGTTGCGGGTCGGCGGTCCGGGCGCGTATGCAGGACTGCTGGAGAATGGGGCATGAAAGCCGGATGAGCGAGGACGCGCGTGGCGCGCCGACGCTGCGGGGTATTGTAACGGATGCGGTGAACCGCTTCCTGCTCAACGACAATTGGGCGATCGCCAGCGACATCGCGCTCGCCATCCTGCTCTCCCTGTTCCCGTTCCTGATTATCGTGACGGCGGTGGCCTCGCTGATCGGCAGCCAGGATCTGGCGCGCGAGGCGGCCGATCTTATTCTCGCCTCGTGGCCCAAACAGGTCGGTCAGCCGCTGGCCGATGAGGTGATGCGGGTGCTGACGGGGCAGCGGCGCGATCTGCTGACCATCGGCTCGGTGCTGGCGCTGATCTTCGCCTCGAACGCGGTGGAATCCGTGCGTATCGGTTTGAACCGCGCTTACGGCGTCCCGGAGCGACGCAGATGGTGGCAGACGCGGCTGGAATCCATCGGCTTTGTGATTGTCGGGACGCTGGTGCTGTTGGCGCTCGCGTTCCTGATCGTGCTGGGGCCGGTGATCTGGCGCACGATCACCAGCTATCTGCCCGATCTGGGCGCGTTCTCCGATCTGGTGACGGTGCTGCGGTTCGGGATCGCCACGCTGGTCATTATCGGTGCGCTCGTCATTTCGCATTACTGGCTGCCGGCGGGGTGGCGCCGGATGCGCGATATCTGGCCGGGCATCCTGCTGACGCTGGCCGGCTGGATCGCGGCAGGCGTCGGGTTCGGGTGGTATCTCGACAGTTTCGCCGGGAGCTATGTCTCGACCTATGCAGGGCTGGCGACCGGCATGATCGCGCTGGTGTTTCTCTATTTCACCGCCGTGATTTTCCTGTTCGGCGGCGAGTTCAATGCGGCGATCGGCCGGGCCAAGGCGCAGAGCTGACACAATGGCGTCATTGAGCCGCATGGGAAGGACGGGCGGCCTTAGCCGCCTGTGGCCTCGATGACGTCCTCGAAGGTGCGAAGGCCGGTGCGCGGGGCGTTCACCAGCACGGCCATGTTGCCGGGCAGATGCTCGTTCTTCAGCATCTTGGTGTGAGCCTTGGGAATGTCGGCCCAGGAGAAAACTTCCGACATGCAGGGATCGATGCGGCGCTCCACCACCAGACGGTTGGCCTGGCTCGCCTGCAGCAGGTTCGCGAAGTGCGAGCCCTGGATACGCTTCTGACGCATCCACACATAGCGGGCATCGAAGGTGATGTTGTAGCCGGTGGTGCCGGCGCAGAAGACGACCATGCCGCCGCGCTTCACGACAAGGCAGGAGACCGGGAATGTCGACTCGCCGGGGTGTTCGAACACCATATCGACGTCGTTGCCCTTGCCTGTGATGTCCCAGATGGCCTTGCCGAACTTGCGGGCCTCTTTGGTCCAGACATCATATTCCGGCGTGCCGACTTGGGGCATCTGACCCCCGCAATTGAAGTCCTTGCGGTTGATGACGCCCTTTGCGCCGAGGCTGAGCACGAAGTCGCGCTTGGTCTCGTCGGAAATCACGCCGATCGCGTTGGCACCTGAAACCGCACAGAGCTGGATCGCAAAGGAGCCGAGCCCGCCCGAGGCGCCCCAGACGAGGACGTTATGGCCGGGGCGCAGGATGTGCGGCCGGTGTCCGAAGAACATGCGGTAGGTCGTCGCGAGCGTCAGAGTGTAGCAGGCGCTCTCTTCCCATGTCAGGTGCCTGGGCCGCTCCATGAGCTGGCGATCCTGCACACGGGCGAACTGCGCGAAGGCCCCATCGGGCGTTTCATAGCCCCAGATGCGCTGGCTCGGCGAGAACATCGGGTCGCCACCATTGCACTCCTCATCGTCGCCATCGTCCTGATTGCAGTGAACGACGACCTCATCGCCGACCTTCCAGCGTGTGACCTTCGAGCCGATAGCCCAGACAATGCCGGAGGCGTCGGAGCCGGCAACATGATAGGGCAGCTTGTGGCCGTCGATCGGCGAAATGGGAGAGCCCAGAGCCGCGAAAACCCCGTTATAATTGACGCCGGCGGCCATCACCAAGACGAGCACATCGTGGCTGTCGAGCTCCCAAGTTGGGATGACTTCAACCTCGAAAGCCTGCTCTGGTTCGCCATGGCGCTCCTTGCGGATCGCCCATGCGTACATGTTATTGGGCACATGGCCGAGCGGCGGAATTTCGCCGATCTCGTAAAGATCCTTGAGGCCCGCATTCGGGCTGACGGCTTCAGCGGCGCTCGACATGGAAACCCCTCCATAAACACCCGCCCGTAGACCTCTTGGCCTTTACGGAAACGGACGCGGAGGATTCGTCAGATTCGTGTCAGCCGCAACAGGATTTTTGCGTTGCACAACGCCGATATAGTGTTTTCGGGTCGAAAATCGCCCGCTTGACTAATAATATTTCCCTTGGCGCCACGTCGAAGCTGCCGCAGGCATTGCGCACCCGGTCTCCGCCGCAACGCAGCATTACCTCTTTGATCGAAGGTGATACCGGACTCTCACCGTGAGGCTAGCTTGAACACGGCCAGTTCGGCGAGCAGCCATTCTGTGAAAGCCTTGATCGCCGGGCGTGATGCATCGCCCTTGCGGTAAACGAGATAGTAGGCGCTCTCGGGCGATCTGAGCACGCCAAACGGGGCCACAAGTCCAAGCGACGTGGCGGCGTCGCGGCTTATGGGGTCGAGGCCGAGGGCAACTCCCTGTCCGCGCGCCGCCGCTTCCAGTGAGGCGGGAATGGCGTCGAAGGCGAGATCGCCGGCAGCCTTGATGTCCTCCAGACCGACAGACTTGAACCAGCGCGTCCAGCCGCCGGGACGGGCCGAGATGTGGATGAGAGTCATAGACTTCAGATCGGCCGGCGAGGCGAGCCTGGCTGCAAGAGCCGGCGTGCAGAGCGGAACGCCGGCAACGTCCAGCAGCTTGCGCACGGCGAGACCGGTCGGCGGCGAGGTGGCGTTGCGGATCGCGACATCGACGGCATCGCGACGGAAATCGGCGATGCGGTTGGTGGCGTCGATCCTGAGCGCGATGCCGGGGTGCTTGGCCGTGAAGCGGGGCAGGCGCGGAATGAGAAAGGTCTGAAGAATGAGCGGCAGAGCACTGACTTTCAGCTCACTGTCCTCGCGCCTCAGCCGCTGCCCGGCCTTGGCTAAGCGGGTGAAGGCGGCCTCAGCATCGCGCAGCAGAGCGCGGCCTGCCTTGGTCAGGGTCACCTGACGGGCGGCACGGGTGAACAACGCGGTGCCGGCCCAAGCCTCCAGTGCGCGAATGCGATGGCTGATCGCCGATGGTGTGCGTCCGAGCGCGCGTGCGGCGTCCAGAAAGCTCTCGTGCCGGCCGGCCTCAACGAAGGCGCGCAACGGCTCGAGCGGGGGCAGGGGGTCGCGTGACATCGATAGATGAAATCAGTTCATCTATCGAAAGGAAAGCGCATTTGTTGCAGGCCGTCGCCGGGCGCAGCGTGAGCGGCGAAACAAGAGACTTCACGATGACCGACGCGACTTTGTCCTTGCCCTCTAGCCGATCGATCTGGCGCGAGCCGGGCGTATGGATCGCCATCGTCCTAGGCCTTTCGATGATGTGGAACACCTACAAAGCCGCCGTTGCGCCAGAGGCATTTTCTGCTGCGCTGGGCCTGCCGGTCGTGCCGGGCGATGTCGGGTTTGTGCATGTCTATGCACTGCGCGCCTTTGCTCTGGGACTGATCGCCTTCGCGCTGGTTGTAGCGCGAGAGCTCCGCGCGCTCGGAATTTTCGCCTTCTGCGCCATCCCGATGCCGCTGGGCGATGCCATCCTGACGGCCTCAGCCGGCGCAGAGATGGGGACCGTGATCCGGCACGCCGTTTATGTCATTGTGCTTCTGGCCTGTGTCTTCACGCTGCGACGGCATATTTTTGCAAGGAAGGGCTGAGCCATGCGCCAGCTCACTTTCATCAAGCCGGGCCAACTGGAATGGCATGACGTGCCGGCGCCGCAGCTGGCCGCCGATACCGATGCGCTGGTGAAACCTCTTCTCGTCGCGCGGTGCGATCTCGATCTCTACATCGCGTCAGGCTTCGTGCCCTATCCCGGACCATTCGCGTTCGGCCATGAGTGCGTCGGCGTGGTCACCGAGGCGGGGCCCAAGTCCGGCGTCGTGCCGGGGCAACGCGTCGTGGTGCCGTTCCAGCTTTCCTGCGGGCGCTGTGCGCCTTGCCGGCGCGGCTTCACCAATTCCTGCGAGGCGTTCGCGCCCAGGGCCGCGTACGGCCTGAAACCGACCAGCGGCGTCGAGTATGGCGGGGCGCTGTCGGACCTCATGCATGTGTCGTTCGCGGATCACATGCTGGTGCCGCTGCCCGACGATGTCGATCCGCATGATGCGGCAAGTGCCGCCGACAACATGCCGGACGGCTGGCGCGCCGTCGGGCCGCATCTGGCCGAGCGGCCAGGCGCCAGCGTGCTCGTCATCGGCGGCGCGGCTTTGAGCGTTGGGCTCTACGCGGCGGGACTTGCGAAACACCTGGGCGCAAAGCGAGTGCTCTATCTCGACGACGATGCCGATCGCCGCGCG
>Ga0105044_10001800_pt1 | contig 29050 bp, 16 predicted proteins | sample MAT01_FD_78092 | JGI IMG/M metagenome (GOLD analysis project Ga0105044, IMG submission 78092) | Freshwater microbial communities from Lake Fryxell liftoff mats and glacier meltwater in Antarctica - MAT-01 | ecosystem: Environmental > Aquatic > Freshwater > Ice > Liftoff microbial mat | place...
CACCAACTGGCGCAAAGGTGCCAAGGATCCTTCGGCCAACGGTGCCAATGCGACCAACGTCAGCTTTGCCGCGATGGACCCGTTCTTTGCGATGGTGCGTTTCATCAGCACCAAGACCTTTCCGCCTGTCAGCAACAACTGGGGCTTGTTTGGCAACGCCGAGTTTGACAAGTTGGTCAGTGATGCGCGAACCAGTTTTGAAGGCACCGCGCGCGACGCCGCGCTGGCCAAGCTGCATGCGCGCATCGTCGAAGAAGCGCCCTTCGTCTGGATTGCCCATGACGTGGGGCCGCGTGCAATGAGCGCCAAGGTCAAAGGCGTGGTGCAGCCGCGCAGCTGGTTCATCGACATCGCTCCGATGACGATCGAGTGAGCTGAGCCAAGCGCCAAGTACCAGGCTGTGAGACACCCGCGCCGATGATCGCCTACCTCTTGCGGCGCATCATCTACACCCTGCCGATCATGGTGGGGGTGGCGCTGGTGTGTTTTGCGCTGGTGCACTTGTCGCCGGGCGATCCTCTGGTGTCGATTTTGCCGCCTGATGCCAGTGTGGAGTTGCAGAACCAGCTGCGTACGCTCTACGGCTTTGATCGCAGCCTGCCTGAGCAATTCTTCAGCTGGGTCTGGCGCGCGCTGCAGGGCGATCTGGGCACCAGCATCGCCAGCAACCGGCCAGTCACGAGCGAGGTGATGACGGCCGTTGTCAACACGCTGCGGCTGGCGGTGGTGGCCACGCTGATCGGCTTTTTCTTCGGCTGCCTGTTCGGCTTTGTGGCCGGCTACTTCCGCAACAGTTGGCTGGACCGCGGCGCCTCGTTGCTCAGTGTCCTGGGCGTCAGCGTGCCGCACTACTGGCTGGGCATGGTGCTGGTGATCATCTTTGCAGCACAGCTCAACTGGCTGCCGGCCACGGGTGCCGGGCCGGGCGGCAGTGGCGACTGGGCCTGGGACTGGGCCCACATCCGGCACATGCTGTTGCCGGCGATCACGATGTCGGTGATCCCGATGGGCATCGTCGCGCGCACGGTGCGCGCGCTGGTGGCCGAGATATTGGCGCAAGAGTTCGTCGTCGGTCTGCGCGCCAAAGGCTTGACGCACCTGGGCGTGTTTCGCCATGTGGTCAAGAACGCTGCACCCACCGCACTGGCGGTGATGGGTTTGCAACTGGGTTACTTGCTGGGCGGCTCGATCCTGATCGAAACCGTGTTTGCCTGGCCGGGCACGGGCTTCTTGCTCAACAGTGCGATCTTTCAGCGTGATCTGCCTTTGCTCCAGGGCACGATCCTGGTTTTGGCGATGTTCTTCGTCGTGCTGAACGTCGTCGTGGACATCATTCAGACCTTGCTTGATCCGAGGATCGCCCGCGCATGAATTCAATCGCGATCCCTGCTGTTGCTGCTCTGCTTGAGCCGCCCACCCAGGGCTACTGGCGCAGCGTGTGGGCGCGCTTCATCAAAGACCCGGTGGCAATTGGCGCCAGTGCGGTGCTGCTGGTGCTGCTGATCCTGGCAGTGTTCGGCCCCTGGCTGACGCCGGCAGATCCCTTCAAGGCTTCGATGCTCAGCCGCTTGAAGCCTATCGGCACCGAAGGCTTTCCTCTCGGCACCGACGAGTTGGGCCGCGACATGCTCAGCCGCCTGATGGTGGGCGCGCGGCTGTCGCTGCTCATGGGCATCACGCCGGTGGTGCTGGCGTTTTTCATCGGCTCGGCCATCGGCATCCTGGCGGGTTACGCAGGCGGTGTGACCAACACCCTCCTGATGCGAACCATCGATATCTTCTACGCCTTCCCCAGTGTGCTGCTGGCGATCGCGCTCAGTGGCGCGTTGGGTGCCGGCATCGGCAATGCGCTGCTCAGCTTGACCATCGTCTTCATCCCGCCGATTGCGCGCGTGGCTGAGAGCGTCACCACACAAGTGCGCAACCGCGACTATGTCGAAGCGGCTCGCGCCAGCGGTGCCAACGCCTTCACGATCGTGCGTGTGCATGTGCTGGGCAATGTGTTGTCGCCGATCTTCGTCTACGCCACCAGCTTGATCGCGGTGTGCATGATCCTGGCCTCGGGCTTGAGTTTTCTGGGCCTGGGCGTCAAGCCACCCGAGCCCGAGTGGGGCCTGATGCTGAACACGCTGCGCACGGCCATCTATGTGCAGCCATGGATTGCGGCGCTGCCGGGTGTGATGATCTTCATCACCTCGATCGCCTTCAACCTGCTCAGTGATTCACTGCGCACGGCGATGGATGTGAAATGAGCGAGCGACAGCGAAGTCTGCGGACTGAGCGCCGGGCCGCTCCCAAGCCGGCCCGCGTCCCCTTGGGGGATCGGTCGGCGTACCCGTCGGCCGAGGGGCACCCATGAGCCAGACCCCACTGCTTGAGATCCAGGGGCTGGTCAAACATTTCCCGCTCAAGAAGGACGTGTTTGGCCGCGGCGGCGGCGTGGTGCGCGCGGTCGATGGACTGGACTTCAAAGTGCTGCCCGGCGAGACGCTGGGCGTGGTGGGCGAGAGTGGCTGCGGCAAGAGCACCACCGCGCGGTTGCTGATGCACTTGATCAATCCCACGGCTGGCACCGTGATCTTCGAAGGCAAGGCCGTGGGCAGCCGCGAGTTGTCGCTGAAGGATTACCACCGCCAGGTGCAGATGGTGTTTCAGGACAGTTATGCCAGCCTGAACCCACGCCTGACGATCGAGCACAGCATCGCGTTTGGCCCGCAGGTTCACGGGCTGGCTGCAGCCGCTGCCAGCCAGCGTGCGCGGGATCTGCTCAAGCGCGTGGGCCTGGACCCGACGCGTTTTGCCCAGCGCTACCCGCATGAGTTGTCGGGCGGGCAGCGCCAACGCGTCAACATCGCGCGCGCCCTGGCCTTGCAGCCGCGTGTGGTGATCCTGGACGAAGCGGTGTCGGCGCTGGACAAGTCGGTCGAAGCGCAGGTCATCAACCTGCTGCTGGATCTGAAGGACGAATTTGGCCTGACCTATGTCTTCATCAGCCACGACCTCAACGTGGTGCGCTTCATCAGCGACCGCGTGATGGTGATGTACCTGGGCGAAGTCGCCGAGCTGGGTGAATCGGAAGCCCTGTTCAAGACCCCGCGCCACCCATACACCGCCGCGCTGCTGTCGTCGATGCCCAGCATGGACCCCGACAACCGCACCGAAGAAGCACCGCTGGCCGGCGACCCGCCCAACCCCATCAACCCGCCGGCAGGATGTCGCTTCCACCCCCGCTGCGCGCAGGCCGAGCCCGTGTGTGGTCAGCGTGCGCCTTCACGCGCCAACATCGCATCGGGCGGCGTGGCTTGCCTGATGCATGAGCCGGGCAGCGGCCACAGCCAAGCCAGGGCTGCGAATGCGAAGCGCATTGTCGCCGCCGCCGCAACTGCCGCAACTACCGCCGCTGCAGCGTCTGCAGCCGCTGCAGCCGCTGCAGACGCTGCAGCCGCCGCAACCGCCATCGCAACCGCATCCCGCAGTCCATGAACGACACCCAGCAGCCACCGCTGGTCGAGATCCAGAACCTGCAGGTCAGCTTCGGTGGCGGCAGCACGCCCGTGCGTGCGGTGGATGGTGTCAGCCTGCAGGTGCAGCGGGGTGAAGCGGTGGCGCTGATCGGCGAATCGGGATCGGGCAAGAGTGTCACGCTGCGCACGCTGTTGATGCTGCACCCGCCCAAGCGCACCAAGATCAGCGGCAGCGTCAAAGTGGCTGGCCACGATGTGCTGGCGATGTCCGAGCGGCAGTTGTTCGACTATCGCGGTGCGGTGGCCTCGATGATCTTTCAAGAGCCGCTGCTGGCGCTGGACCCGGTCTACACCGTGGGCCAGCAGATCACCGAGTCGATCCGCCGCCACGAGCCGGTGTCAGCCGCGCAAGCCCAGCAGCGAGCTTTGCAGCTGTTCGAGCGCGTGCGCATCCCCAGCCCCGAGCGCCGGCTGCAGGCCTACCCGCACGAGATGAGCGGCGGCATGCGCCAGCGCGCGATGATCGCGTTGGCGCTGGCCTGCAAGCCGCAGGTGCTGCTGGCCGACGAGCCCACCACCGCGCTGGACGCCACGGTGCAGATCCAGGTGCTGATCTTGTTGCGCGAGTTGCAGCGCGAGCTGGGCCTGGGCATCATCTTCGTCACCCACGACATCGGTGCTGCCACCGAAGTGGCCGACCGCATCGCCGTGATGTACGCTGGCCGCATCGTTGAAGAAGGCAGCGCACGCGAGCTGATCCGCACGCCGCGCCACCCGTACACCATCGCGCTGCTGCGCGGCCGCGCGCACGGCGCGATGCAAAAAGGGCAGCGGCTGCAAACCATCGGCGGCGCGCCACCCGATCTGTCGCGGCTGCCACCGGGTTGCGCTTTTGCAGAGCGCTGTGCCTGGGCGCAGGACGCTTGTCTGGTTGCACCGCCTCTGGCGGTAGAACTGGCGCCTGGGCACCGCGCACGCTGCCTGCGCACCGATGCGACAGCAGCGGCTGCCGCAGCCGATACCCACACATCCGCCACTGCCTGAGTGCGGCTGCGGATCAATCCATCAACATCCATATGCAGCACGACCCAGCCCACGCCTTCGTCCCTTACCCAGAAGTGCCTGTTGCACGCGCTGCCACCGGGCCTTTGGCCGGGCTGGACTTCGCGGCCAAAGACCTCTTCGACGTGGCCGGCTACCCCACAGGCGGCGGCAGCCCGCTGGTGTTGGCGATGTCGGGCATCAAGAGCCGCCATGCACCCACCGTGCAAAAGCTGCTGGATGCAGGCGCACGGTTTGTCGGCAAGACCGTCACCGATGAGTTTGCCTTCAGCATGAATGGCCAAAACGCCCACTTCGGCTCGCCGATCAATGGCGCTGCGCCTGAGCGCATCAGCGGCGGCTCGTCCTCGGGCTCAGCCTCTGCGGTGTCGAACCATCTGTGCGATTTCGCGCTGGGCAGCGATACCGGCGGCAGCGTGCGTGCGCCCGCCAGCCACTGCGGTCTGGTGGGTTTGCGCCCCACGCATGGCCGCATCTCGCTGGCCCAAGTGCTGGACTTGGCGCCCAGCTTCGACACCTGCGGCTGGTTTGCGCGCGACGTGCAGACCTTTGCGCGTGTGGCCGACGTGCTGCTGGGGCCCGACGAGCCCGCCACCGCTGCGCCGCTTCGGCTGCTGTGGCCGACGGACTTGTGGGAGCAGGTGGCGCCTGCCGCCAGCGAAGCCGCAAAACACGCCGCCACCCGCGTGCAGGACGTGCTGGGCACGGCCAGCCCGGTGCAGGTGATGCTGGAGTCCTGGGACGCGATGTACTGGCACTTCAGGCACCTGCAGGGCCGCGAAGCCTGGCAGACCGTGGGCCCACTGATCGAGCGTTATGCGCCACCGCTGGGCCCGGGCGTGGCCGAGCGTTTCGCGTACGCCCGCCAGATCACCGACGCCCAAGTGTTGCCGGCGCAAGCCTTCAGGCAGCGCTTCAAGAGTCATTTGCAACGTGCGCTGGATGAAGGTGGTGTGCTGTTGATGCCCACCATGCCCGACATCGCGCCGCGCATCGACGACAGCGACAGCACTTTGGAGGACTACCGCAACCGCGCCATCCGCTTGTTGTGTGTGGCGGGCCTGGCCGGCGTGCCGCAACTCAGCCTGCCGCTGGCCAGCCGCGACGGCGCGCCGATGGGTTTGAGTTTGCTGGGTGCTGCCGGCAGCGACCGGGCCTTGATCACCCTCGCCGAGCGGGTGGCTGCTGCTGGAGCTTGACAGCCCCGCCCGCTGCAATCAGGGCATCAACCCGGCAATCACCTGCCGGCCCTGCGCGCTCGGCGCCACCGGCGTGCCAGCGCGGATGGTGCGTGCCACCAACTCGCAGCCCTCGCCGCGGGGGTCGACTGGTTCAGGATCTCCTGCTGTCCAGCGGGGCGCCGGCCAGCGGCTAAGCGGCGGCGGTACTGGATGGCGGTTCTTGCGTCGGCATGCAGCGGATGATCGCAAAAATTGTCCGCGCAGTTGTCGCAGGCAGCGCGCGCCTGGAAATCTTCCGGCATTGCGGCGAGTCGCTGGCCGGGCGCAGCCCATCCGCGACCTTGGCCGCACGGGGTCCGGGATAACCCTCCCCTTTGCTGGGGGGGCGCCGGGCGGAATTCTTCCTTGTGTTCGCCAACGAACAGACCCGCTCGCACCTCGGCGATGATTCTCGGCGATGTGCCTGGCGTGAACCCTTGCCGCCCGAGTGCGGCGGGCCTTGCGCCGTCAGGGCACTGTTGTCGTTTTCCCTTGGAAGCTTCCCCATGCCTCAAACAGGCCAGCCCTTCGCAGACCCGCTCCGTCACGATGGGCCTTGATCAGTCGCCACGGCGCGCCAGAACACGCCGCGAGACTGCCCTGCTGAAGTCGGGCGCGCTGCAAAGCGCCATCCTCAGCAGCGCCAATTTCTCCAGCATCGCCACCGACGACAGTGGCGTGATCCAGATCTTCAACGTCGGTGCCCAGCGCATGCTGGGCTGCGCTGCGGCCGACGTGCTCAACCGCATCACGCCGGCCGACATCTCCGACCCGCAAGAGCTTTTGCAGCGCGCCGGCGCTTTGAGCGCCGGGTTCGGCACGCCCATCGCGCCGGGCTTTGAAGCGCTGGTGTTCAAGGCCTCGCGCGGCATCGAGGACATCGACGAACTCACCTACGTACGCAAGGACGGCAGCCGCCTGCCGGCCGTGGTCTCGGTCACGGCGCTGCGCAGCGCGCAGGAAGCCATCATCGGCTACCTGCTCATCGGCACCGACAACACAGCGCGCAAGCGGGTCGATGCCGAGCAGTTGCGCCTGGACCAGGCCCTGCTCGAAACACACCGCGAGTTGCAGATCGCCAAAGTGGCGGCCGAGACAGCCAACCTGGCCAAGTCGGACTTCCTGTCGAGCATGAGCCATGAGTTGCGCTCGCCCCTCAACGCCATCCTCGGCTTCGCGCAGCTCATCGACTCAGGCATGCCCGCGCCCACGCCTGGGCAGAAGGACAGCGTCGACCCGATCATGCAGGCCGGCTGGTACCTGCTGGAGCTGCTGTCCAACGCCATCAAGTGCAGCCGCCGTGGCGGTTGGGTGGTGGTCAGCTGCCGAGGCGTGGCTGCAGACCGAGTGCGCGTCAGCGTGCGCGACACCGGCCTGGGCCTGCCGCCTGAGAAGCTGGCACAGTTGTTCCAGCCCTTCAACCGCATGGGGCAGGAAGGTGGCGAGCAGGAAGGCACTGGCATCGGCCTGGTGGTGAGCAAACTGCTGGTCGAGCGGCTGGTCGAGCGGCTGGGCGGCACCATCGGGGTGGAGAGCCAGGTCGGCGTGGGCAGCGAGGTCTGGGTCGAACTGGCAGCCAGTGCTGCCATCGAGTCGGCCGTCAATGCCGACTTGCCAGTGCTGCCAGCCCCTGCGGAGTTGGCTGCGGGTGTGCGCCGGCGCACGCTGTTGTGCGTGGAGGACAACCCGGCCAACTTGTTGCGGGTGGCGCGCGTGCTGTCGCGCCGGCCCGACATCCGGTTGATCAGCGCCAAGGACTGCCGCAGCGGCGTCGAGCTGGCCCGCTCGGCGCAGCCCGACGTCATCCTGATGGACATCAACCTGCCGGGCATCAGCGGCGTCACGGCCCTGTGCATCTTGCTGGCCGACGCAGCCACCGCGCACATCCCGGTGGTGGCGCTGAGCGCCAACGCGATGCCCAGAGACATCGAGAAAGGCCTGGCCGCAGGCTTCTTCCGCTACCCCACGAAGCCGATCAAGCTCGACGAGTTCCTGCACACGCCGGACCTGGCACTCGAGCACGCAACCACCCATCCCGCGCGCGACCGCGCAGAAACAGAGTCATTGCCATGCTGAGTATCGAAACCGACATCCTGGCCGCCCGCATCCTGATCGTCGACGACCAGGCGGCCAACGTGCTCTTGCTCAGCCGCCTGCTCGAAGAGGCTGGCTACACCGGCGTTACCTCCACCATGAACCCGCTGCAGGTGTGCGCGCTGCACCGCGAGCATGCCTACGACCTGATCCTGCTCGACCTGCAGATGCCGGCCATGGACGGCTTCGCGGTGATGGATGGCCTGAAGACCAACGCCAGCGAGGCCTTTCTGCCTGTCATCGTGCTCACCGCGCAGCCGGGCCACAAGCTGCGGGCGCTGCAGGCCGGCGCGCGCGATTTCGTCAGCAAACCCTTCGATCTTGCCGAGGTGAAGACGCGCATCCGCAACATGCTGGAAGTGCGGCTGCTGTACCGCCGGCTCGAGGCCCATGCCCACCTGTTGGAGAAGGCGGTGGCCGACCGCACCGCCGAGTTGCGCGAAAGCGAGGCCCGTTACCGCAGCCTGACCGAGCTGGCTTCCGACTGGTACTGGGAGCAGGACGAGCAGGGTACCTTCACCAAGGTTTCGGGGCCAGTGCTCGAGATGCTGGGCATCCGTGTGACGCCGCTGCAGGACGTGTCCTCAGTCGCGCCGGAGGACCGCTGGGGCGACGGCTGGAACGAGGCCGAACGGCAGACGCTGCAGGCCCACATCCTGGCGCGCCGGCCGTTCCTGGACTTCGCCTTCAGCCGCTGCAACAACGATGGCTCGCGGCAGTCGTTCCGCGTCAGCGGCGAGCCCATGTTCGACCAGCGTTGCCGCTTCCTGGGTTACCGCGGCATCGGCGTCGAAGTCGACGTCGGCCGCGTGGCCGACAGTGCCCCTACGGTACGGTGAAGCAGGAATTGCGGCGTCCGGCGTCCGGCGTCCAGCGTCCCGCGGCTTGCCGGCGCGCAGCACGCAGGCTTGCGCCGCATTGTCACGCGGCTGTCTTGTGCGTCGCCTAGCCTTGCTTGATGAACGTTCCTTTCAGTCTGCGGTTGGGCATGGTCGCCAGCCTGCTGGCCGGCCCGGCCGCAGCGCAGGATGCCGCCCGCGGCGCCATGCTCTACCTGCAACTCCCGGGGGGTCAGCCCAGCTGCGTCGAATGCCACGGCCCTGACCCCCAGGGTGACCGCAACCGCCTGCTCACCGCTGCCAGCGGGCCCGCCGTCATCGCCTTGGCCATCACCAAGGTGGGGGCAATGGGCTACCTCGGCGGGTTGCTGGACGAACGTGACCGCAGTGATCTGTCGGCCTACCTGGCCCGCGTGAACGCGCTGCAGTCCGCGTCCGTGGTGGTGTGGCCGCGCGTGCTGGAGTTTGGCCGCGTAGGCGCCGGCGCCGTGGTGCCCGAGCAGGCGGTGCGCCTGTTGAACGCCGGAGCGCAGGCCGTGGCCGTGCAGCCCACGCTCGCGTCAGCCGCTGGCCTGAGCTTGCGCCACGACTGCCCGCCGCTGTTGGCACCTGCAGCCACATGCACCGCGCACGTGGCGCTGTCCAGCGCTGAGGTCGGGCGCCGCACCGCCGCCTTGCAATGGCTGGGTAACGCCGACGGCGCCGACGGCCTGCCGCAGTGGACAGGGGTGAATGCCAGTGTGGAGCCCACCGCCGCCGGTGCCCTGGTAGCCGACCTGCCCGGCCGGGTCTTGACACTGCAGGCGGCGCCGGGCCAGACCGTGGTGGCCGAAGTCGCGCTGGTGAATGCCGGCGTGGCTGCTCTGAGCCTGGGCGCAGCGGTCATCACCGGCCCCGGCGCGGCCGGCTTTTCGCTGGCCGGCAGTGCTTGCAGCATCTCCTTGGTGCTGCAGCCCGGCGAGCGTTGCAGAGCGCGCATCACGGCAACGGCACCTTCAGCTGGCCGGGGCTCAGCGCTGCTGCAGTGGCGCACGGACGGCGCCAACCTGCCGCCGCTGCAGCTGCAGGTGCAGGTGTCGGCCGACGGCGCGCCTGCCCCCTCGACACCGCCGGCGCCGCCTGCCGCACCGCCGCCTTCGCCCAGTCCGACACCGGCCCCTTCCCCCAGCCCGGCACCGGTCATGCCTCAGGCCCAGGGTGCATCCGGCGGATGTGCCATGGCGTGGTCAGGCGGCGCAGTCGACCCCTTGCTGCCCAGCCTGCTGCTGCTGGCGCTGCTGGGTCTGCGCCTGCGCAGAAGCGGTCAGTCCCGGCCGGAGCCGACATCTGACAGACACTTTTTTGTCACATCCCCGTCACGCAACGCTCGTAAGGTCTCGTTCATGACTTTTTTCACACCTGCTTGAGGACTGCATGAACGCACGCATAGACATCCATACCGAGTTTGTTGACCCTGACGACCTGGACAACAACCCTTCCGACAATCCGCACTTTCAAAACGTATTGGGCGCAGGCCTGCAGCGCCGCGGCCTGCTGCGCGGCGGCTTGGCCGGCGCCATGTGCGCCATGTTTGCCCCGCTGGCACTGACGGCCTGCGGTGGCAGTGACGACGACGAAGTGGTTTCGACACCCGCCACCATCCTGGGCTTCACGGCGGTGGCAAAGACCAACGCCGACAAGAGCACCGTGCCCACGGGCTACACAGCCGGCGTACTGATCGCCTGCGGCGACCCGATGGCCGCCGGCGTGCCTGCATACAAGAACGACGGCACCGACACCAACTACGCCCAGCGCAGTGGCGACTGCCACGATGGCATCCAGTACTTCGGCCTTTCAGCCACCGGCACGCGCGACGACGCCAGCAACAACCGCGCGCTGCTGGCCAGCAACCACGAGTACATCAACCCCACCTTCCTGCACGCCACCGGGCCCTCGGCATTGCCGCGTCCAGCCTCACAGACCGACATTGAGGTGGACTGCCACGGCGTCAGCGTGGTCGAGGTCGCCAAGGGCGCCAATGGCCAGTTCGCCTACCTGCAAAATTCCGCCTTCAACCGCCGCATCACAGGCAGCACAGAGATTCAGCTCTCTGGCCCGGCGCGCGGCAATGCCCTGTTCGTCACCAAGTTCTCGCCGGACGGCACCAAGACGCGCGGCACGATGAACAACTGCGGCAACGGCAAGACGCCCTGGGGCACGCTGCTGACGACCGAAGAGAACTGGAGTGGCTACTACTTCCGCGCCGCCGGCGACCAGGCCCTGCGCACGGCAAAGCAAAACGCCTCGTTCGCCCGCTACGGCCGCAACGCCACCGCCACGGCCGCTGCCAACAGCCGCTATGGCTGGGAAACTTCGGGGGCCGATGACAAGTACGCGCGCTGGAACACCAGCGTGGTGGGAACCAGCACCAACGGCAGCGACGACTACCGCAACGAGTGGTTCACGCAAGGCTTCATGCTCGAGATCGACCCCTACAGCGCCACGTCGGTGGTCAAGAAGCGCACTGCGATGGGTCGTCTCAATCATGAGAACGGCGCCTTCGGCCTGCCCCAAGTGGGCAAGCCGCTGGCCGTTTACATGGGTTGCGACGCGCAGAACGAGTACGTCTACAAGTTCGTCTCCACGGCCCTGTGGGCTGCAGCCGACGCCACGCCTGTCGACCGCATCGCTACCGGCGACAAGTACCTCGATTCCGGCAAGCTCTACGTCGCCAAATTCAACGCAGACGGCACAGGTCAGTGGCTGGAGCTGAACATCGCCAATGCGGCCATCGCTGGGGCCCCCTTCGGTTTCAGCAGCCAAGCCGAGATGTACGTTCACACGCGCGTTGCCGCAGATGCCCTGGGCGCTACCAAGATGGATCGTCCAGAGTGGGTGGACGTGCACCCGACCACGGGCGAGGTCTACATCACGATGACCAACAACTCGTCGCGCCGCGTGGTGGCCACCGGCACGCAGACGGCGGTGGACTCTGTCAACCCGCGCGCTTACAGTGATATCCGCGCGGCGCAGAGCACGCAGAACGGCAACGTCAATGGCCACATCGTGCGTTTCAAGTCCGCTTCACCGGAGGCCACCGCTTTCACTTGGGACGTTTACCTCTTCGGTGCCGAAGCGGCTGCCGACCCCACGCTGATCAACCTTTCGGGCCTGACGAGTGACAATGACTTCTCCAGCCCCGACGGCCTCGTGTTCACCAAGAGCAGCGGTCTGTGCTGGATACAGACCGACGACGGCGCCTATACCGACGTCACCAACTGCATGCTGTTGGCGGCAGTGCCGGGCGTACTCGGCGACGGCGCGGCCATGACGCTGAACTACGGTGGCGGTAACGCCGTCACCACGCGCGTGGGCAAGAAGCCCACTGCCACGACGCTGAAGCGCTTCTACGTGGGCCCATTCGACTGCGAAGTGACCGGCCTGTGCGAAACGCCCGACGGCAAGACCATTTTCATCAACATCCAGCACCCGGGTGAAGGCACGTCAAGGGCCAGTATTGCTGACCCCACGCTGTACAGCAGCCAGTGGCCCAGCATCGAAGGCTACGGTGCAGGCAGGCGCCCGCGCTCGGCCACGGTGGTCATCACCAAGAACGACAACGGCATGGTCGGCTTCGGCTGAAGCGACACCGCGAGATCTGAAAAGGCACCCGTGAGGGTGCCTTTTTCCGTCTGTGCTCAATGTCTGTCGGTGCTTGCTGGTTGCCTGCCCGGCGGCGTGCCGGCATGGCCGTTGATGAGCAGCAGCGGCGACGCCCGTCCGCAGACGGGACCGGCAGTCCTCAGACCCTGGCCGCCCGACCGTCCGCCCGTGCCGCAGCGAGCACGGCAGGGTCACTGAACTGGCAGGTGTCGGCGGGTACTGCGCCGTTCAGGCGCACATTCGGAGCCACGAACCACCGCGCGACCTGGTCGTCGGTCATGGCCTCCGACAGCACGGCGACCACCGGCGCAACGCCGCAGCGCAGACAGCCGAGCGTGAAGTCGAACTGAAAGAGGGGCAGTGCCGTGCCCGCAGCGCACGAGAGGACGACGACACGTCGATCAACGATCCAGCGTGCGAGCAAAGAAACGGGCTGGCTGATCTTTTCGCGCAGACGCTCGGCAACTTCGCTGCTGGTGGCGACACCACCGCTGGCCAGAAATTCGGCAGCCCAGTCGTTGCGTGGGCCGTGGCGTTGATTCCCGGCACCGCAATCGTCGATCGGCTTGCGTTGCCCGCGCGACATGGGCACACGCCACGCGCCTGGCGTTGGCTGTGCTGGCTCGAAGGTGTTGACGAACGACATCAGGGACTCCTGTCGGTCTGCGCCAAAGCGAAGCTGTGGCGAGCCATGCCGAGCCGCTCAGTCAGCACCATTGCGCGGGACTGTTCGCAAGCAAACAGAGGCTTTCTCACGGCTGCGGCAGTTCAGAGGCAAGGGGAGTGCATCACCATTTCGTCATCTGCCGGGTTCAAGGTGTAGGGCGCGTCGAGCGAGCCCCCGGTTGGCAAGAGCCGTCTCGCACCGTCCTTGAATGCGCGCAGCATCGAAGGCTGCGGGGGCCGGGGACCGGAGGCCGGCGCGGCGTGTCGATCCGGCCCTGCGAGCGTGTGGTGTGAATTCATGACTCAGTGTGGCTGAGCGGTCGATTCGGAACTGTTCGTTGCCGCACGCTGGCTCGCCTTTTTTAGGCTTTATTCAGCTCTGTTCGGCTCTCTGTCTCCGGCCCGCACCATCCTCATCGCTTGAGTTTCATGGCTCGGGCAGGGCTTCATGGACGAAGCTTCCGATCAGGCGGCGCGCTCGGGTCAGACGTATGACCAAGGCGTGACCATTTTCTGCCACTCTTCGCTTTTGCAGCATATTTCTGCTTCGGGTCTGGCCCGCCATGGCCGCTCGAGCGGCCGAGCAGCAGCGCAAACAGCAGCGCAAACAGCAGCGCAAACAGCAGCGCAAACCGCGAGCAGCCGGCCCGCGCGTCGCCGCTAACATGGCGGCCATGACCAGCCCCCCCAAACCTCCCAGCGGATTTGTCAACCTGCGCGGCGAGCCGCTCGACATGGACAAGCTGGCTCAGCGTCTGACGCAGGTAGAGGCCGACATGCGTCTGGCCAAGGCCAGGCTGGTGTTGCCGCCCTGGCCCGCTCCGCCACCCAAGGGCGCCAGCCCTGGTTCAGGCGCAGGCTCAGCCGGCGATGAGCCCGACGAAGGCGCTGGCACCGCTCCGGTAGCCCTCGCCCCCGCCGATCTCGACACCGTGTGGGACGCCTTGTGCCTGGCCGGCTGCGCTCGCAACAAGACCTGGTTGAACCGCTTTTTGCGGGCGCTGGAGCGCCGCACCGCGGCAGGCGCAGCTTTCGATGCTGGGACGCTGAACAGCGCCTTGCAAAGTTTGAAGCGAGCCGGCCGCGTGCACGCTGGCGACAACGGCCTGCTGATGGTGCCTGGCGAGTCGCGCGTTGCCGCTTTGCCGCAGTTGCTGGTCCAGCCCTGGGCGCGAGACGCCTGGCGGGCCTGGACGCTGGCATGTGCTGCATTCGCCCACTCGTCGTCTGAGCTTCCGCACCCCCACTTCAGCCGCCGCGAAGAAGTCGTGGCACTGGCGCGGCTGTTGATCTACAGCGGGCTCAATCTGGGCGAGTTCGTGCAGCGCCGCCGCCACCTGCTGGGGCCCTATGCACCGCTTGACGCGCTGGCCGAGGCGCTCTCCGAGCCCTTCATGCCCGAGGCCTTTGAGCAAACCGATCCCGCAGTGCGCTCCGAGGTGCTGCTGCGTTGCATCGAGTTGGGTGAAACAGGCAGCACCCGCTTCGTCCCGGTCATGGCCTGGGTGGATGCCCGCTTCGATCAAGCACCCCAAGAGCTGCACGCCGCGCTGTGTTACGCGGTGGCCGAAGCGCGGCTGGACCGTGCAGATGCGCCCGCTGCCCGCCGTGCGCTGGAAGTGGTCCGCGGACCCGCCACCGAGCTGCTGCGCAACGCCGTGCAGGTGATGGAGGGCGACTGGGCAGCCGCTGCTGCGGCGACGCCCGAGTTGATGAAGCAAGCCGCCAAAAACGCCGGCGCCAAGCGCGGTTTGGCCTCGTCCCGGGTCCTGCGCTGGCTGTTGCTGGCCCTGTTGTCGGGCCCGGACCCCAAGCAATGGGTGGCGGCCTACAAGCTGAGCAATACCGAATCGGGCTCTCGCACCCCTTACACCCACGATCCCTGGGGCATGTTTGCGCACGCCGTCGCCGTGCGTTTGGGCGATGTCCCTCTCGACTCAGCTGCCTTGGCCGGCACCGAAATGCCTGACCGCCTGGAAGGCGTCGAGACGCTGGCCCACCGTCTGGTGCTGGCGGCTTGGCTGGGGCAGCAGCCCACAGGCTGGACGCCCAAACTGCTGGCCGAGATGCTGCAGGCGCTGGAGCAGGCCGGCTTGCTGGCGTTGGCCGCGTTGACGCATGCGGCTGCATCCAGGCTCGATCTGGAAGTGCCCGCCGCCTCATCCCCCCCCTCCTCCCCCTCCCTTGCCGACCCTGCCCCAGCCTGGGCCGAGGCCTTCTTCGGCCACCCGCGTGAGCTCTGGCGCGACGCGCTGGCGGCCATCGAGGCGCTGGGTGGCGAGGGCGCCAAAGCAGCCTCGGGCAGCGCCGACGCAACCCCCCTGCAGTGGCAGATGACCCTGGACAGCCACGGCCGGGTGCTCGCCGTCCTGCCCTTCGAGCAGATCCAGGGCGTACGTGGTCTGGGCAAGCCCAAGCCGGTCTCGCTGACGCGGCTGAAGAAGGCCGGGCGCCTGCGTGCGGTGGACGCTGCGGTGGCGCGCTGCCTGACCGCCCCGCGCTGGTCGCCCAGCCGTCTGCGGCTGGATCTGGCCAGCGCAGTCGGGGCCTTGGTGGGGCATCCGAACCTGGTCTTCGCAGATGCCTTGCAGCAAACGGTGGACCTGCGCGAGGGCTTGCCGCAGCTGGAGGTGGTGCGCCAGCGGACGGGCAATGGTGACGAGAGTTTTGTCTTTCAGCTGGTGGACGACATTCGCCCCGCGCCGTTGACCTTTCTCGGCACTGTTGAAGACGGCGTCGAGGACCTGAACCTCGAAATCGAGCGCCGCAACTCGCACCGCGTGGTGCGCGATGCGCCGGACCGCGCGCGGCTGCTGCGGCTCAACCCCGCCCAACGCCGGGTGGCTGAACTGGTCAGCCAGAAGTGGGCCGTGCCGGTGCAGGCCAAGGCTGAGCTGGACGCTGCACTCAAGGTGCTGGCCGGCCACTTCCAGTTGCACAGCGACGCCAGCGCTGGCCAGGAGGTGGCGAGCGAAAGCCGACTGCGTGCCTTGCTCAGCCCACAAGGCGAAGGCCTGCAACTGCGGCTGCTGGCCCAGCCCTTTGGCGACTTCGGCCCACTGGTCGAACCCGGGCACGGCCGCGAACGTCTGTTGGCTTTGCATGAAGGACTGAACCTGGCCACCCGGCGCGACCTCAAGGTCGAGGCCAGCCACCTGCAAAGCGTGCTCGACGCCTTGCCCGCATTGTCCGGCGCCGAGACGGCAGCCTGCACCTGGTTGCTGGCCGAGCCCGAGCAGGCGCTGGCGGTGCTGGAGCAACTGCCGCAACTGCCCGCTGTGGCGGGTGTGGACTGGCCACGCGGCAAGCCGGTGCGCGTGCAGCCGGTGGCCGCAAAGGCGCTGCAGATCAGTGTCAAGAGCAACACCGATTGGCTGGGCTTGCAAGGCGAGTTGCAGCTGGAAGAAGGGCGCGTGATCAGCCTGCAGCGGCTGCTGCAGATGGCGCATGAATCGCGTCGCGGCCGTTTCGTGGCTTTGGGCGAAGGGGACTACCTGGCTTTGAGCGAACAGCTCAAGCGCCAGTTGGCCGATCTGCACGCGCTGGCGCAGGCTGAAGGCCAGGGCATCAAGCTGCCGGCGGCCGCCGCCTCGTGGCTGGCCGACACGCTGGACGAGTCGATGCTCAAGGGCGACAAGGCCTGGCAAAAGCGGCTGCTGCTGTTGGACGAAGCCGCCACCCTCAGGGCCGATCTCCCCAGTGCGTTGCAGGCCGATTTGCGCAGCTACCAGGCCGAAGGTTTTGCCTGGATGACCCGGCTGGCGCATGCCGGTCTGGGCGCCTGCTTGGCCGACGACATGGGCCTGGGCAAGACTGTGCAGACGCTGGCCCTGTTGCTGCAACGCGCAGAACAGGGCCCGGCGCTGGTGCTTGCGCCGACCTCGGTGTGCAGCAACTGGGTCGACGAGGCCGCCCGTTTTGCGCCCGGTCTGCGTGTGCATCTGTATGGCGAAAGTGAACGCAGTGCGATGCTGCAGGGCCTGGCCGCCGGCGATCTGCTGGTGGCTTCTTATGCGCTGCTGCAGATCGACAGCGAAGCCTTTGCCGCGCAGCCCTGGGCCACGCTGGTGCTGGACGAAGCACAAGCGCTGAAGAACGCCGCCACCAAGCGCGCCAAGGCGGTGGCGGCCCTGCAGGCTGACTTCAGACTGGCACTGACAGGCACGCCTGTTGAAAACCGCCTGGCTGATCTGTGGTCGATCATGAATCTGCTCAACCCCGGTCTGCTGGGCAGCAGCACGCGCTTCAACGAGCGCTTTGCCACCCCCATCGAACGCGACCGCGATGAAGCTGCGCGCGGCCGCTTGCGCCGCTTGGTCAGCCCTTTCCTGCTGCGGCGCACCAAGGCGCAAGTGCTGAGCGATTTGCCGCCGCGCACCGAGATCATCCACCGCGTCCAGCCCGGGCTGGAGGAGCGCGCTTTTCTGGAAGCCAGCCGCCGCGGCGCCCTGCAGCGCGTCGCCGAAGCAGCAGCCGCCAACGCAGTCGGCGCGCCCGGAGGGGGCAGCTTCCATGTGTTGACCGAGCTGACCCGGCTGCGCCGTGCCGCCTGTGACCCGCGCCTGGTGGCGCCCGAGTTGGGCCTGGTGGGCGCCAAGGCACACGAGTTCGAGCAACTCGCCACCGAGCTGGTGGCGGGCCGCCACAAAGCGCTGGTGTTCAGCCAGTTCACCGACTTTTTGAAGCTGCTGGGCGAGCGGCTGGATGCGGTGGGCCTGAAGTACCAGTACCTGGACGGCAGCACGCCTGCGGCAGAGCGTGGCAAACGCGTGGCGGCGTTTCAGCGCGGCGAAGGGGACCTTTTTTTGATCAGCCTGAAGGCCGGCGGCTTTGGCCTGAACCTGACTGCGGCCGACTACGTGCTGATCGTCGATCCCTGGTGGAACCCGGCCGCCGAAGACCAGGCCCTGGGCCGCGCGCACCGCATGGGGCAGACGCGGCCGGTGACGGTCTATCGGCTGGTGACTGCCGGCTCGGTCGAAGAGCGCATCGTTGCGCTGCACCGCGACAAGCGTGTGCTGGCCGATGGGATCCTGGACGGGCAGGACGACAGCACGCCGCTGGCGGCTGAAGATTTACGCGAGCTGTTGCTGGGTGACTGAAGGCTGCTGACTATTGACGCTGCACAGGCGTGCCGCCGGCAGCGGGAACTGAGGGTGTTCTGGCCAGGATTCGTGGCGATGCCGAAGACCCGCTTTGCAATGGCCGATTCAGACCGGGTGCCGCCTGCTGGCCCACAGCAGTGCGCCGACCGCACAATTGGCCAGGAACCCCACCAAAGCCAATGTGCTGACCAGCAGCGCCACTTCGGCAGGTACCGCAAACAGGCTGTAAAGGCTGACAAATGCGACTTCGCGCACCCCCAGCCCACCCACGCTGACGGGCAGGCTCAACACCACAAACAGCAGCGGCGCCACCAACAGGTTGGCGGCCATCGGCACCGGATGGCCCAGCGCAGCAAAAAAAACATGCGCTTGCAGCGCCGAGGCTGCAAACACCCCCAGCGACAGCAGCAGTGTCAGCAGCAAGCGCAGCCCCGACAAGTGCGGCGAGCCAGCCGAGAGTTTCACCTGGCCCTTGGCGGGCAGCGGGCTTGCGACCACGAGGTTGGCGCGCCGCGCGGCCCGGCGGCAACGCCTTTCAAGTTTGAGGCACAGGTGGTGCAAACGGCGCTTGAGCCCGTGGCGCCAGCGCCAGGCCGCTGCTGCCCCCGTGCCAGCCAGAACGAGCAACAAGCTCAGGACCATGGCCCTGGAAGCACTGAAGTTAGAGCGCATGTCCGTGGGCAGCAGGTGGCTCAGCGTTTGGCCCAAAGCCGGTCCTGCTGTACCCCAAGGCAACACCACCAGGATCAGCATGCACGCCAGCAGCGCCGCTGCCTTGTCCACCAACAGCAGCGAAGCGGCGTGCAAGTAGCGCTGGCTGCAGCGGCCCAGGCTGAAAACGCGGTACAGGTCTGAGCCGATCGAGCCCGGCGCCATCAACCCCACCGCCAGACTGCGCCAGTAATCGGCAAAGGCGCTGAGCCAGCTCAGTTGCAGGTCGGGCTGGCTGTGTGCCAGCACCCACCACCGTGCTGCCGCCAGGCCGACCACGCAGACGCTGAGGGCCAATCCCAGCGCCACCATGGGCCAGTGGGCCTGCAGCAGCAGTTGCTGCAATTGCCCCAGGTCCACGAGGCGCAGCAGCAGCCCGAGCAGCAGCAAAGGCAACAGCCAGCGCAACACCCAGCGCGACACCCAGCGCAACGGCCAGCGCAACGGCCAGCGCAACCCCCAGCGCGACAGGCGCCGCAGTGGGTGCAACGGTGGTGTACGCAAGCTCAGGCTCTCTTTGCGGCAAGTTTCGCCTTCAGTTTCATGATGTGGAGCGACAACGCCCGAGACCATGAAACACTTCCACGCTAAGGGCTCGGTGGCAAAAGGGCGCGGCTCTGTATGGCGCGCCATGCCAGCCGCACCAAGGCCAGCGGCCCATAGCCACTGCCGCCATGCCGGCGCTTGAAGTGCGGCACATCCACGTTGACGATTTGCTTGCGCGGTATGACCTGCTGCATGACTGTGCTCAGATAGAACTTGCCATGCACGGGCGCGGCCTGCGCCAGCCGGTCTGCTGCTTCGCGCGTAAAGGCCTTGAAGCTGGTGATGCTCAAGGCCTGGTCGGGCTGGTGTCGATTGCTGTAGGGTGAAAGCCAACGGCTGCCCCACTGCCGCCACAGCGCATGTTGCGGCTTGCCAAAGCGTGCAATCGCGACACTGGCGCCCTGCTGCAGTGCTGCCAGCAACAGCGGGATGGACTCGGGTGCTTGCTGCAGGTCATCGTCCATCGTCACCGTGGCTTCACCACACGCCAGGCGCAACCCTGTCACGGTGGCTGGGTGCTGGCCGGCGTTGGTGGGAAGCCGCAGGTAGTGGATGCGGGGGTCTGCAGCAGCCAGTGGGGCCATGACCTGGGGTGTAGGGTCCGGGCTGGCGTCGTCGATCACCCACAGCTCCCAGCTCAACCGCTGATCTTGCGCCATCTGTGCCAACCTGGCGCACAACTCGGCCAAGCTGCCAGCGCCGCCGTAAGTGGGCACCACGATCGACAGCGCGACGGATGGCTTGGGTGGCGGCTTGGGTGACGGCCTCAATGACGGCCTCAGTGACGTCATTCGCGGCCGTTGCCCGGTCCGGCTCGTGCGGCCATGCCCACCATCGTGGTGTGAGCGGGCACGTCGCGCGACACCAGTGCGCCAGCACCGATGACACTTTGCGCGCCAATTCTGCAGCCTGTCTTGACGGTGACACCGGCGCCCAGGAAGGCGCCACGCTCGATCACCGCTTCGCTTCCGATCACCGTGCCCGGGCCGATGAAGACATGGTCCTCGATCTGCACGTCATGGCTGATGACCACGTTCAGCCGCGTCACCAGGTAGTTGCCGATCCGCGTGCGCGAACCCAATGCGCAGCCTTGCTGCAGGATGCAGCCCTGACCCAACTGCACATAAGACAGATCGACGGCCGGGTGGACAAGATTGGGTGTCGGACAGCGCAGTTGATCCAGCAACTCTGCGATCGCTGCAGCGTTCTTGACCTGGCCCGTGACGTTGTTGAAAAAGCTGGCGCCTTCGCTGCGCAGGGTCTGCATGAGGCTGCGCCCGCCCAGCACTTTCAGCCCCATGACTTCGTTGCCCAAACACTCGGGCCTGTCGTCGATGAAGCCCAGTAATTGCCAGCGCCTCTGTTCGCGGTTGATGGCGTCCACCAGCTTGACCACATCCGGGTAACCGGTGCCGATGATGACCAAAGGGCGCACCGCTGTTTCAGCGACTGCTGCAGGCAACTGCAGTCGATGTGGCGCCGCCACCCTGGACCGGGTGGCAGGGTGCAACGGAGTCTGCATCTTCAAAGGTAGGCTCACAGCTTGCGTGTGTAGACGTGCACCACACATGAAGCTCTGAAGTCGAGCCCCACGCGACACCCGGCGCACTGGTTGGTGCGCCGCTGTCGCAATTCTGATCAGAAGCCTGTCTTTTGGGCTGGCCGCATCGGGCACCGTCGGCCTGCTTTGTGAACTGATGCCGTGGCCAATTGCACTGTCATGGCGGCCATCTTTGTGTGCCCGCCTGCGGGCTCAGCGTTGGATGTCGCCCAGACACAAGTACTTGATCTCGACATAGTCGTCCATGCCCTGCGAAGCGCCTTCGCGCCCCAGGCCGCTTTGCTTGACGCCGCCAAAGGGCACTTCGGCGGTGGAGATCAAGCCGGTGTTGACGCCCACCATGCCGTACTCCAGCGCTTCGCCGACACGAAACACACGCCCGATGTCGCGGCTGTAGAAGTAGCTGGCCAGGCCGAATTCGGTGTCGTTGGCCAAGCGGATGACTTCTTCTTCGGTCTCGAACTTGAACACCGGCGCAACCGGGCCAAAAGTCTCTTCTTTGGCGCATCGCATCTCGCTCGTCACGTCGGCCAGCACCGTGGGTGTGTAGAAGCGATCGCCCGCCAGCTTGCCGCCGATGACCACCCGCGCGCCTTTGGCCACCGCGTCAGCAACATGCTCTTGCACCTTGGCGATCGCGGCGTCGTCGATCAACGGCCCCTGGCTGACACCGGCCTCAAAGCCGTTGCCGACCTTGATGGCGCCGGCTTTGGCGGCCAGTTTCTCGACGAAGCTGTCGTAGACGCCCGCCTGCACATACAGCCGGTTGGCGCACACGCAGGTCTGGCCGGCGTTGCGGTATTTGCTGATCATCGCGCCCTCGACGGCGCTGTCGATGTCGGCGTCGTCAAAGACGATGAAGGGCGCGTTGCCGCCCAGCTCGAGCGCGATCTTCTTGATCGTCGGCGCACACTGCCTGGCCAGGATGCGGCCGACCTCGGTGCTGCCGGTGAACGACAGATGGCGCACCACGTCCGAACTGGTCAGCACCTTGCCGATTTCGATGCTGTTGTCGCTGTCGGCGCACAGCACGTTCAGCACGCCGGCGGGCATGCCGGCGCGTTGCGCCAGCTCGGCCACGGCCAGAGCCGACAGCGGCGTCTGCTCGGCAGGTTTGATCACCACCGGGCAGCCCGCAGCCAGCGCAGGGGCAACCTTGCGCGTGATCATCGCAATCGGAAAATTCCATGGCGTGATGGCTGCACACACCCCGATCGGCTGCTTGATCACCAGGTAGCGCTTGTTGGCGTCGGTGGTCGGAATGGTCTGGCCATAAACGCGTTTGCCTTCTTCGGCAAACCACTCCAGAAAGCTGGCGCCATAACTCACTTCGCCTTTGGCCTCAGCCAGCGGTTTGCCTTGCTCTGCGGTCATGATGCGGGCCAGGTCGTCGGCATGCTGGTGCAGCAAAGCAAACCACTTCATCAGGATGGCGCCGCGCTCTTTGGCTGGGCGAGCACGCCACGCCGGCCAGGCTTTGTCGGCGGCGGCGATGGCCGCAGCGGCGTCCACCGCGCCCAGGTTGGCGACTTGTGCCAACGCCAGCCCGGTGGCCGGGTCGATCACTGCAAAGCGCGTTTGGTTGGCTTGACCGGGGGTCCAGGCGCCGTTGATGAGGCCATCCAGTTTCAACAAGCTGGGGTCTTTCAGTGCGGCGAGGGGGCTGGTTTTGGTGTCCATTCGGGTCTCCATGTTGGGCACTGGGGCTGAGAGGCTGAGAGTCTTTCGATCATGCCCGCTCATCACGCCAAAAGACGCCCGCTCGTCGTTGCAAATGCGCGCCATAGCCCGAGCTATGCTGTGCTTTGCGCCTAGATCGGACGCCTTTTGACGCGCTGCTCGGTCACGCTCGAAAAACTCTCAGCCTCTGAGTTCGGGGGGTCGGGCTGCGCTGCCCAGGGTGCCACAAAGCGGTGGGCTCGGCTAGACTGAAGAGCTTTGCGCCAGTGGCTGTGCTGTGCCGCTGTTTTCCTGCTTACTTTTTGCCCGCAGCTTCTTTGCCTGCATCTTTTTTGCCGACATCTTCTTTGCCCACATTCTGACCCTGAAGACCCATGAAAGCCTCCGACATCCGCGCCACCTTCCTGAACTTCTTTCAGAGCAAGGGCCACACCATCGTGGCGAGCAGCCCCGTCGTGCCGGGTGACGACCCGACGCTGTTGTTCACCAACGCCGGCATGAACCAGTTCAAGGACGTGTTCCTGGGCTTCGAGAAGCGGCCCTACAGCCGGGCTGCCTCCAGCCAGAAGTGCATCCGCGCCGGCGGCAAACACAACGATCTGGAAAACGTCGGCTACACCGCGCGCCACCACACCTTCTTCGAGATGCTGGGCAACTTCAGCTTCGGCGACTACTTCAAGCACGACGCCATCACCTTCGCCTGGGAGTTGCTGACCGAGCACTTCAAGCTGCCCAAGGACAAACTCTGGGCCACCGTCTACGCCGAGGACGACGAGGCCTACGACATCTGGTTGAAGGTGATCGGCTTGCCGCCGGAGCGCATCGTGCGCATCGGCGACAACAGCAGCGGCCGCTGCATGAGCGACAACTTCTGGATGATGGGCGACACCGGCCCCTGCGGCCCCTGCAGTGAAATCTTCTACGACCATGGCCCCGAGGTGGCAGGTGGCCCCCCAGGATCGCCCGAGCAGGACGGTGACCGCTACATCGAGATCTGGAACAACGTCTTCATGCAGTTCAACCGCACCGAAGACGGTGTCATGCACCCGCTGCCCAAACCCAGCGTCGATACCGGCATGGGGCTGGAGCGGCTGGCAGCGGTGCTGCAGCATGTGCACAGCAACTATGAGATCGACATGTTCCGGCGTTTGCTGGCTGCGGCCGGCAATGCGGTGCAGTTTGCGGGCGGCAGTGGCTTTGCGCCCGATAGCGCTTCGCTGAAAGTGATCGCAGACCACATCCGCGCCTGCAGCTTCACGATCGCCGATGGCGTCATCCCGGGCAATGAAGGGCGGGGTTATGTGCTGCGCCGCATCGCGCGGCGTGGCATCCGTCATGGCTACAAGCTGGGCGCTCGCCAGCCATTCTTCTACACGCTGGTGGCGCCATTGGCGGTCGAGATGGGCGAGGCCTACCCAGAATTGCGCCGCGACATGGCGCGTGTGACCGAGGTGCTCAGGCAAGAAGAAGAGCGCTTCTTCCAGACCATCGCCAACGGCATGGAGATTCTGGAAAGCACGCTGGCCGGTGGCGCTGCACAAGTGCCGGGGGATGTCGCGTTCAAGCTGCACGACACCTACGGATTCCCGCTGGACCTGACGGCCGATGTCTGCAGAGAGCGTGGCGTGACGGTCGACGAAGCCGGCTTCAACACCGCGATGACGCGCCAGCGCGAACAAGCCCGCGCCGCTGGCAAGTTCAAGATGGCGCAGGGCCTGGATTACCAGGGCACAGACACGACGTTCCACGGCTACGAACACCTGTTGTGCGAGCACAGCAAGGTCATGGCCGTATACGTGGACGGCGCGTTGGTGCAGCGCGCCAAGGCCGGCGACGACGTGGTGGTGGTGCTGGACCACACCCCCTTCTACGCCGAGAGCGGCGGCCAGGTCGGCGACACCGGCGAGTTGCGCAATGCGCGCGCGCGCCTGCGGGTCGAAGACACGGTCAAGATCCAGGCCGCTGTGTTTGGCCATCAGGCGCGTGTGCTGGAGGGCGAGATCGAGGTCGGCGACAGCATCGTGGCCAGGGTCGATGCAGAGCAGCGCGCCCGCACCGTGCGCAACCACAGCGCCACGCACCTGATGCACAAGGCCTTGCGCGAAGTGCTGGGCGCGCATGTGCAGCAAAAGGGCTCGCTGGTCAACGCCGAGCGCACACGCTTTGACTTCGTGCACAACGCACCCGTGAGCGATGCGCAGATCAGCCAAGTTGAAGCCATCGTCAACGCCGAGGTGCTGGCCAACGCGCAAACGCAGGCCCGTGTGATGGGCATGGAAGATGCGCAAAAAGCTGGCGCGATGATGCTGTTTGGCGAGAAGTACGGCGACGAAGTGCGGGTGCTCGACATCGGCAGCAGCCGCGAACTGTGCGGCGGCACCCATGTGCAGCGCACGGGCGACATTGGCCTGTTCAAGATCGTCTCCGAAGGCGGCGTGGCCGCCGGTATCCGGCGTGTGGAAGCCGTCACGGGCGGCAACGCGCTGGCCTATCTGCAGCAGTTGGAGGGCACCGTGAACGGCCTGGCGTTGAGCCTCAAGGCCGCGCCTGCAGAGGTGCCGGCCCGTGTGGCTGCGCTGCAGGAGCAGATGCGGGCGCTTGAGAAAGAGATGACCGCGCTGAAGAGCAAACTGGCCTCTTCGCAGGGCGACGACTTGTTGGCGCAGGCGGTGGAGGTCAACGGCATCCAGGTGCTGGCTGCCGTGCTGCAAGGCGCCGACGCCAAGGCGCTGCGCGAGACCATGGACAAGCTCAAAGACAAGCTGAAGACAGCGGCCATCGTGCTCGCGGCCATCGAAGGCGGCAAAGTGCAGCTGGCAGCCGGCGTCACCGCCGACAGCACAGCGCGCGTCAAGGCCGGTGAGCTGGTCAACTTCGTGGCCCAGCAAGTGGGCGGCAAAGGCGGCGGCAAGGCCGATCTGGCGATGGCCGGTGGCACCGACCCGGCGGCCTTGCCGGCGGCACTGGCGTCTGTTGTTGCGTGGGTCAAAGCCAAGGGCTGAGAGGCTGCGAGTCTTTCGATCATGCCCACTCATCACGCCAAAAGACGCCCGCTCGTCGTTGCAAATGCGCGCCATAGCCCGAGCTATGGCTGTGCTTTGCGCCTAGATCGGACGTCTTTTGACGCGCTGCTCGGTCACGCTCGAAAAACTCTCAGCCTCTGAGGCCCGAACACGTTTGGCATTCCGAAAAAAAGGCGGCTCACTGAGCCGCCTTTTTCCTGAGAATGGCCGCCTCAGAACGCGTAACGCAGCGTCGCCTGCACCGCCCACTGGCTTTCGCCACTGTTCTGCTTGGTCACGAAGTCTTCGGTCGAGCCGATCGTGTAGATGTACTTGCCGTTGGCATCGATGCCGCCGTAATTGACGAAGCTGCGATTGGACGGGAAGCCGATCTCGTCGATGCGGCCCCAACGCTTGTTCAGCAGGTTGCCGAAGTTCAGGATGTCGAAGGTGAAGCTGAGCTTGTGCTGCTTGAAGAAGCCCGGCAGCTCCTGGCTGAAACGCACATCGAAGTTGTTGACCCAAGGCGCGAAACTGTTGTTGCGGCCCACCAGGCCACCGCGTGCTGCGTTGAGTTCGCGGTTGCCGTTGACGACGTCCCAGAACGCGGCTTCAGCTTGCGCGGCTGTCTGGCTGGCATTGCGCCCACGGAAGACGACCTCGTCTGACCCCGGCGCCGAAGGGATGTACATCAGGTCATTGCCGCCGGTGCCGTCGCCGTTCAGGTCGTTCAGGTAGGTCCAGCTGTAGGGCTTGCCGCGCCGACCTTCGTAGAACACACCCACGCTGCTGTTGTAGTTGCCGACGAAGGCTTTGGCCCAGGTCAGGCTGCCGTTGAAGCGGTCGCGTGTCAGGTAGTTGGAGTTCTGCAACACTTCTTCGTTCTGGTTGAAGATGCTGCGGTTGCCCCAATTCGAGCCCGAGGTCGACGAGGTCAGCGGGCTGACCTCTTTGGCGCTGGTGCGGGTGTAGAACAGCGACCAGCCCAGGCCCGCCGATGAAGGCTTGCTGATGCCCAAAGTGACGGCATTGCCGCCGCCCTGGTCGGTGCGCTCAGCCACCAGTGCGTTGAAGAAGTTCGGGTTGCTCAAGGCGCGCGTGCGGGTCTGGCCGCTGGGCGTGGCGCAGGCGCCGTTGGTGATGGCTGCACCCGTGGCGTTGTTCCAGCACGCCGGGTTGTAGCCTTCTGCGCGGTAGAACAGGTCACGGCCGTCGGCGCCCCGGCGCGTGGCTGCGCCCAGGTTCAGGTTGCGGTAGTAGACGGCACTCTCGGTCCGGGTGTGCAGCCACTCGACGCTCGCCACCAGTTGGCCCAGCACGGGCAGCGGGGGCAGCTCGGTCTCAAAGGCCAGGTTGACTTTCCACACCGAGGGTTGCTCAAGCGCAGAAGACACGAAATCGACGTTGGGCGCCGGTGGCGTGCCCGCCAGCTGCGGCTGCGCATCGGGATTGGGGTTGAAGGCCACCTGCCCGTTGTTGTTGGCGGTGCGGCAGGCCGTGAAACTGGTGCACCGCAATTGCGCCACCGCCACGCCGGTGTTGCTGAAGGGGTTGCTGAGCCAGACGTTGGCTGCTGCACCCTGGAACAAGCCGGCGCCGCCGCGCAACTGCATGCGCTGCTGCTGATCGCCCAGGTTCCAGTTGAAGCCCACCCGCGGCTGGAACAAGCGGTTGCCATCCAGCGTCTCCGAGTTGTCCAGGCCAAAGCCTCCGCTGTTGCGGACCACGGTGCTGCCAGTGACGCTGCCTGCCACCAACGGCGCTGCTGCCGCACTGTTGAACAGGGGCTCGGTCGGCACGCTTTGCTGGTCGATGCGCGCGCCGGCCATCAGGCTCAGCGATGGGCTCAGCTTGAAGGTGTCCTGCACAAACACGCCCGTGTTGGCGTAACTCCAGTTGGCCACTGCGTCGCCGATCACACGGCCTTGCAGCGGGGCTTGCACGGTGTAGGACGACGGCAGCCCCGCCCTGAAGTTTTCCAGTGTTGCCAGCTCACGTTGCGCGGGAGTCATGTTGTTGCAGCTGGTGAAAGTGCCAAAGCTGTAAGTGCCAGGCTCGCAGGCGAAGGTGTAGTTGCCGTTGACGTTTTGTACAAAGGCGTTATCGATGTCGTTGTCGGCGTAGTCCAGGCCGAACTTCAGCTCGTGTTTGCCCAGCAGCCAGGTGGCGCCTGCGTACAGGTCCAGGGTCTGCGTTGCCAGACCGTTGAGGTGGCGGCTCAGCTCGGTGCCCATGTTCAAAAACCGGTTGTTGGCGTTGACGCCGGCCGGTGTGCCATCAGGCAAAGCGCCGGAGAACTGCAGACCAATGGCCGGCAAACGCGTGCCGTTGACGGTCCTGGGCCGGCTTTCGTAGTCGCGCTGCGAGAGCTTCAGCTCGGTGCTGAAGGTCGACGACCAGTCGGCAAACCACTGGCCAACCAGACTTTCCTGCGTTTTTTCCTGGTTCCACCACCAGGAGCTGAGCGACAGCCCGGTGGCCGAGAAGCCAGCGATCACGGGTTCGGTCTGCTCGGTCTTGTTGTAGCGCAGGCTGGCGCGGTGGTTGTCGCTGATGTTCCAGTCCAGCTTCAGCACGGCATCCTTGACTTCGACCTCGAGTCCGCTGGGCACGGTGTCGCTGCCGACATCCATGTTCCAGGTGGTCCTGGCAATCGCCATGGCCTGGTCGATGCTGCTCTGGCTGATGCCGACGTTGGTGCGGCTGCTGCCCAAAGGGCCGAAGTCAGGGCTGCTGCGCGAGCTCTTGAACTGCTCATAGCTGCCAAAGAAGAACAGCTTGTCTTTGATGATCGGGCCCCCCAGGGTGAAGCCGGCCGTGCTTTCCTCAAACTCGGGTGGGTCGAAGTAAGCGCCCGTGGTGCGGTTGAAGCGCTTGCCCGTCAGGCTGTCATTGCGCAGCACATAGTAGAGGCTGCCTTTGAACTCGTTGGTGCCGCTCTTGGTGATGGCGTTGATGTTGGCGCCGGTGTAGCCCTTTTGGGTGGTGTCGTAGTTGCTGATGTTGACCTGTACCGACTGGATGGCATCGATCGAGATCGGCTGCTTCAGTGTGGGCAGGTTGTTGGCCTCCAGACCGAAGGTGTCGTTGATCGTGACGCCGTCGATGGTGATGCTGTTGTAGCGCGTGTTCTGGCCGGCGGCCGAGATCTCGCCGCGATCCTTGTCGGTCTGCGCCAGGCGCGGGTCGGCGCGGGCGTAGTCCTGCAAGCTACGCTGGATCGAAGCCTGCGCGTTGAGTTCGCGGCTGCCGATGTTGGTGCCGGCGCCCATCGTGCCGCTGTTGAACTTGTCGGACACCGCGCGGCCCGTCACTTGCACCACCTGAGCTGCCGCGCCGACCCGGGCGTCGACCGCTGCGGTTTCGGCCAGCGACAAAAAGACGTTTTCACGCCGCTCGGTCTGACCCCCAGCCGTGATCACGATCGTGTAAGGGCCGCCTGCGCGCAGCCCGCGCGC
>Ga0105044_10001801_pt1 | contig 29038 bp, 24 predicted proteins | sample MAT01_FD_78092 | JGI IMG/M metagenome (GOLD analysis project Ga0105044, IMG submission 78092) | Freshwater microbial communities from Lake Fryxell liftoff mats and glacier meltwater in Antarctica - MAT-01 | ecosystem: Environmental > Aquatic > Freshwater > Ice > Liftoff microbial mat | place...
CCTTCAGTCCAGGCTTCGCCATCCTGCCGAAGGCCTTCAGTCCAGGCTTCGCCATCCTGCCGAAGGCCTTCAGTCCAGGCTTCGCCATCCTGCCGAAGGCCTTGGGGCGATAGGGCGAATTGCCGCAGCGGGCACCGGCGAGTGGCCCGAAGCGCCGCACTGGAGGGCTGGCGGGAGCGAGCGCTCGGGCGTGAGGTCCGCTCGCAATGCGGCCGTGCGCGCTTGGCAAGCGGCTTGCTGAGGTGCTGGCCTGTGCCCGACGTGGGCACCCCAACGAGCGAGCCCCACACGCATTCGCGCTCACTTCCCCTCCAGGAGCCGCCATGTTCAAGTTCATCATCCTATCGCTTGCCGTTCTCTTCCCGCTCAGCGCTTGCGGCTCGGCACCGACCGCGCGTCGTTACGACGAAGTCGTTGCTGGCAAGGACCACCGCATCGAGATCGAGGCGTCGGGCGACATCATGGAGAAGTGCAACCTATACGCGAACAAGGCCTACTTCGAGTATGCGTCGGACAACCTCGACCCCGACGACAAAATGGTCGTGCAGAAGGTCGCCGAGTGCATGAAGGACGGCAAGCTCGCCGGCCGTTCGATCCTTGTCACCGGCTATACCGACTTCACCGGCCCCCGCGCCATGAACGAGGACCTCGGTATGGACCGGAGCCGCGCCGTCGCGGCCGAGCTCGTCAGCAATGGCATCCCGCCGATGCGCATCTTCGTGCGTTCGCGTGGCGAGCGTGACGCGAGGTACAAGACCGACAGCGGCATGGTCTACGATCGTCGCATCGTGCTCTCGCTGGTCGAGCGCGACATCTGATCTGACATTGAGCCGCCCGAACTGCGGATTTGCAATTCATAGGCGGCGTGATAGGGGCGTGCTACCAACCGAATCGAGGCGTGAACCTCGTGCATCCCGATGCCGACATCAAAGGCTTTCCAGTGGACGACCGCATTCTGAACATCCTGATCGTCGACGACGACGAGGTCGACGTGATGAACGTGCAGAGGGCCTTCAAGAAGGCCAACATCACGAATCCGGTCTCCGTGGCAGGCAATGGCATCGAGGCGCTGGCGTCCCTGAGGGGTGCGACCCTTCCGCAGCCGCGTCGGATCGTGCTACTCGATATCAATATGCCCAAGATGAATGGCATCGAGTTTCTGCGCGAGGTGCGAAAAGACCCAGCCCTAAGACCGTTGTGCGTCGTCGTGCTGACGACCTCGAACGAGGACCGAGACCGCGTCGATGCCTACGACCTCAACGTCGCTGGCTACCTCTTGAAGCCGGTCACGTTCATCAACTTCGTCGACGTGATGGCGACGTTGAACAAGTACTGGACCCTGATGGAGATGCCCTGACCGTGGCCAACGCTGTTACCTCCTCATCCGTGTTGCGCCTGCTGCTCGTCGACGACGATCAGGTCGATCGCGAGATCGTCAGCCGCGCGCTGCGCGCGACGGGTCTTGCACACGAGCTGGTCGAGGCCGACGCCGCTGGCCCCGCGTTCGAGCGGCTCGCCGGCGACGCGGTGGGCTTCGATGTCGGTCTCTTCGATCTCTACTTGCCCGATCGCGATGGGCTCGAGCTGCTGACCGAGGTCCGTGCCGCCGGGTTCGACCTGCCTGTGATCTTTTTGACCGGTCAAGGCAGCGAAGAGACGGCCGTCGAGCTCATGAAGTCCGGCGCCTCCGATTATCTGCCCAAGGGCAGCCTGTCGGCGCCGCGCCTGAAGCAGAGCATCGCTCAGGCAATACGGCTCGCTCGCACGGAGCGGGCGCAGCGCGATGCGGAGCGGGCCCTACGCGAGAGCGAAGCGAATTTCCGGCGGCTCGCCGACAATCTCCCGGACGCCGTCGTGCGCTTCGACGACGCAGGCCGTTACGTCTACCTCAATCGACCGGTACCTTGGAGCCTGCACGCGACTGGCGCCGAGATGCTGGGCCTGACGATTGCCGAAGGCGGCTGCGGTCAAGCATGGGTGGGTCCACTCGAAGGTGCGCTTCGCTGCGCCCTGGACGGGCAGGCGGCGCAGGTCACGCTGGCGATGCACACCTATGTGCCGGTGCCGGGCGACCCGGCGGCGAGGGGCGAGGACGAGGGACCGGTCCTGGAAGAGGTGCCCCGTTGGATTGAGGCGCGCTTCGTGCCCGAGTTCAATGCCGCGGCCGAGGGTGGGTCGCCGCAGGTGATGACGGTGCTCGGCATCGCGCGCAATGTGACCGCCGAGGTGCAGCGCCAGGCCGACGAGCAGCGCCGCGTCGAGTTCGAGCAGCAGCTGATCGGCATCGTGTCACACGATCTGCGCTCTCCGATCGGCGCCATCCTGATGGCCTCGACGCTACTCAAGCGGCGTATCGATGCCATTGGGGCGCTCGGACGCGAGGGTGAGAACGCGGTGGCGGGCGACGACAAGATCACACGAACGCTCGACCTGCTCGAGTCGAGTGGGCAGCGCGCCAAGCGAATGGTGTCCGACATCCTCGACTTCACGAAGGCCCGCCTGGGTGGCGGGATCCCGATGACGTTGGCCGAGTGCGACATCGGGCTGGTCGCGGCCGAGGTGGTCGCCGAGACGCGCACCGCCCATCCCAATCGCGAGCTGCTGCTGACGGTCACAGGCGCGACCCGGGGCTGGGCCGATGGGGACCGCATGGCGCAGGCGCTGTCGAACCTGCTCGGCAACGCTATCACCTACAGCAACATCGACGAGCCGGTCGAGATGGCGGTCGTCGACAGCGGCAACGAGGTGATGATTGAGGTCCGCAATCGCGGCCAGACGATCGCGCCCGAGGTGCTGCCAATGTTGTTCAAGCCGTTCCACCGCGGGCCGACGCGCGTCAGTGATCGCGACGTGAGTCGGTCGGTCGGGCTCGGGCTTTTCATCGTCGAACAGATCGTCCAGGGGCATGGGGGTCGCATCGAGGTCACATCGGCCGACGGTCTGACAAGCTTCCGCATGATTGTGCCGCGACGGCCGCAAACGGGTCGCATGCGCGCGATGACAACACCCAGTGGTCTGGAGCGCTTCATTTGAAGGCTAGACTAGACTAGAGCGCGTCGTGGGTCGTGATTGTGCCTCGGTTCATGCAGCCTCCCGCCAGCGGGAGCAGGCATTATGTATGGCAGACCTCCGGTGGGCTCCCTGGCGAAACGGTCCGGTAGTTCTGAGACGGAACCTTGCATCCAGCGCTTGGGGCAACGCTTGGATGGGGTGAGCCCGCCGGATCGAACGACGCCATCGGGGTACGGGTGGGCTCGGAAGCCGGGTAGACGAAAAAGAAGGTCGTGCCTTCCCCTAAGGTCGAGGTGAGCCAGACGCGGCCGCCCTGCTGTTCGACCAGCTTCTTGACGACCGCGAGGCCGATGCCGGTGCCCTCGACCTTGTCGCGCGCCGACAGGGTCTGGAACAGACCGAAGATGCGATCGTGATACTCGGGCTCGATCCCCGGGCCCTTGTCGGCGACGCGATAGACCACTTCGCCCGCCTCGTTGTAGGCCCCGACACGGACGACGCCGCCCTCGCTGGCACCGTGCTTGAGCGCGTTGGAGATGAGGTTGAGCCATATCTGCTGGAATGGGATCTTGACGGCGTGAATCGTCGGCAGTGGGCTGTCGATGACGACGGTGCCGCCACCCGGGGCCTGCGCCAGCATATCTATGACCTCACGCACGAGCGCGTTGCCGTCGATGTTTTCGGTGGCAAGGGCGGTGCGGCCAGCGCGCGCGTAGGCCAGTACCCCTGCGACGAGCGCCTCCATGCGCCCGACCCGCACCTGCATGAGTCGCAGGTACTCGCGCCCCTGGCCGTCGAGTTGGTCTTTCAAGTCCTCCTGGATCCATTGGGCAAGCATCGTGATGCCGCGCAGCGGTGCCTTGAGATCGTGCGAGGCGACATAAGCGAACTGGTCGAGATCCTTGACAGTCCGCTCGAGCGCGCGCGTCTGCGTCGCGACCTCGATCGCCTGTGCGGCGATGATCGCGTACGCCTTCTCGAGCTCGAGCACACTCTTGCGCAGGCGCGTGATGACGAAGGTCGCGAGTAGGAAGGCGATGCCGGCTCCCGAGATGAGCAACACGCGGGTCGTTTCGAGCGCACCGAGGGTCGCGTGCTTCCGTTCCTCGATCAGCACCTCCTCGGCGGTGCGCATCTCCGAGACGGCGTTCTCGAGATGGGTGTGATCGAAGCGCTGTTTGTTCTGCTGGATCGATGCGAGCACGGTTGCACGATCGCGCGTATCCATGAGCCGGAGGCGCGCCTCGAGTGTGCTGATCTCGCGCTCGATGATCGGCACCAACGCCGTGACGCGCGCGAGCTGCTCGGTGTCTTTGATCGACGCGAGCAGGGCCGCCAGCTCGCTCGCGACCCGCCCTCGAATGCTGCGCATGGCCGTCAGCGACTCAGGCTCGCCGAGCAACAGATAGGACGACTGGTCGACATGCGCCGCTAGCAGAACCTCATACACGTTGCGTAGGTGCCTGCGCACTTCGACCGCGTGATAGACCCGCTCCTGCGACTCGTTCTGGCTGTTGATGGCGGCGATCCCGACCCATGCGACGACCAGCACGAGCACAGCGCTGCCATAGGCTGCGAGCAGCTTCAGGCGCATCGTCGGAAGGACAGGTTCGAGACGGAATGGGTTCATTATGGGTTCATTATGACCGCCTGACTCCCGCAAGCGACTCTCCACGCGCTAAGGCTGGCACAAGTCTCGCAGCGTGTCGTTGCGATTCGGCTACCTCGATCAGCGGCCGATCGGCTTTCAGAAACCACTCGCCCCAGGGTGTGACCCGATCCCCGGGGCACCGCGCCACAGCCTGGGCGCAATGCCCCAGCCCCTCCCCCATGGAGTCGCCATGAAACAATCGTCCCTTGTGCAACGTGTCGCCCTTGTCGGAGGGGGTCTCGCCGCGGTGGCCGGCGCAGCCCTGCTCCTCGGCAGCCCGGCGATCCGACACGCGCTCTTGAAGGCCCTGGGGCTCGCGAGCGACGGTGCCAACGGTGATCGCCCTGCCCCGCGGATGTTCATGCACTCGGGTAGCACGGTCATGCATCCGTCACCGTTGCCGGGCGCCGGTTCGACGCTCATTGCAGGGCAACGCGCGGCCGACCTGATCTGGTCGAAGCCCGGCACTGCCCACCCCGAGGAGACCGCGGTCAACGGGGTGCTGACGATCTCGCGCAGCGAGCTCATGGAGCTTCTGAAGTCGGCGTTCCCGCTACACGTCGCGATCAGCGCCGATGGTGAAGCGTGGATCGAGATAAACGAGCTCGCCGGGATCAAGTACGAGCCTGGCCTTGGCGTCGTGTTGCGTTGCTCGGCGCGGGTGAACTACCCGCTGCCGGTGTTGCCCGACTCGTTTACGCTCACCGAAGTCGCGGTGACCATCTTGCCCTTGATCATCGAACGCGAGGGTCGCACTTACATGCAATTCAAGGTCGACGTCTCGGACATCGACCTGAAGTTCCTGCCCGGCTTCGTCGACGATGTCGTCTCCGACAAGATCAACAGCGCGATCAAGGACAGGGCCGACAAGATCGCCTGGAACGCGTCCAAGACGTTGAACCGGCACGTGCGTTTTCCAAAGCGCCTGAGCCTCCTGCGTGGGCTCGACCTGGGGCCCGTGCGCGCGACCCTCGAGGTGGCGAACGAAGGGCTCATCGTGCGCTGCGTGCTGCCGCTGACGCTCACGCACGAAACGGAGTCGGTCGCGCTGCCCCCGGATCTGCCGGAGGGAACTCCGGCGTGAGCTCGTTCGCGAGAGGCCCCGAAGCCCCCGCCTGGCGCTGATACAAAGCGGCCACGCTCATGTGAGCGTGGCCGTTTCGTGTGACACTCGAGTGTCGATCGATCAGGACTTGGCGGCGTGGGCGACGTCGGCCGCCTTCTTCTCCGCCGTGTCGGCCGCATCGCTGGCGTCGGCCTTGGCGGAAGCAATCGTGTCTTTCGCGTGGTCGATGGCGTCACCCGCCGCCTCTTTCGCGTCGGCCCATTTCTCCCGGATGGATGTCCAGAACGCCTCGACCTTGGTCGATACGACTTCCTTCGTGTCGCCGTAGAGCTCCTGGAGCTTGCCCACGAGCGTCTCCTTGTTGCCGTCGATCACATCGAGGTCGTCGTCGGTCAGCTTGCCCCACTGCGCCTTCACGTCGCCCTTCAACTGCTTCCACTTGCCCTTGATCTGGTCAGAATTCATACGGGTTCTCCTGGTGGTCCGGGTCGGTTTCGAGCGGCAGCGGTCGCCGCGCGCCATTCGGCCACAGCAACCCCCGTGCCACTACGGGGTCATGCGACCAGGCGCATCTGCACATGTTGCACCGCGCGCTGCACCGCTTCGACCGTCTCGACGAGCGTGTGGGTGACCTGCTGGGCACCGGCCTCGAGGAACGTTGCAACCGCCTCGGCGTCGCTCGCGCTGTCGTCTGCGCGCGGACGTACCTCGCTCAGGAGCGTCGGTCGGCGCGACTTGTGGCCGAAGCCGACGCGGCGACGGGGCGGGATTGCGGTACTGACATAGACTTCGGAGACGGGCGCGTCCCAGAGAGCGGCGATGATCCGCACCTCGGGCTTGGCGACGCCCAGGTTGGACAGCGTATGGCTCGGGATGGTGCTCGCCTTGGCGATGAGGTAGCGCATCCGGACGAGCGGCACCGGCGGCAACCCCGCGATGACGACCACGTCGGGCTCGGCGTCGGCGACCGACTGCACGAGCTCGCTCGAGAGGGTCCCGGCGGGCAGGAGCTTGAGGTCGATGCCAGCGGGTGCCAGCAGGTCGGCCAACAGGGAACCAACCAACGCGCCGTTGTCGTCGCCGGCCGGCAGGAACGCGACGCGTACGGCGCGACGCTCAGCGATCGTGGCCAGGTCCGCGTTGCCTGGCTGACCGACGACGCTGACGTCGGGTCCAGTGGGGTCGATACCGGCGAGCCCGATGAGCTGCTCCGCGTGCTTCACCTCGGCACGCGCGAGCTTGGCGCGCGCCGAGCTCTTCCTTTCGGACAAGGCGGGCAGCCCGATGATGATCTCACCCACCATCTCGCGAATGGCGGCCGCCGACTCGGGCGTCAGCTGCCCCTCGACTTCGTCCTGCTTGGCCGAACGCAGGGCCGGCAAGACGACCGCGTCGTAGAGGTCGGGCAACGGTCGTCGCTCCAGGAACTCCGCCAGCACCCGCTCGGCCTCGTCCGAGCTCTTCGCGACGAGCCGCTGATAGAAGCGCGCCTCGGGGCCGAGGCCGGGCTCGTCGCCGAGCAACGTGTGGAGGAAGCGCAGCGATGGCACATAGCGCCCCGAGATGACCACGATGAGCGTCAGCGGTACCGCCAGCAAAAGGCCGACCGTGCCCCAGAGCCAGGTCCAGAAGACGGCGGCGACGATGATGGCGACCGGCGACAGGCCCGTGCGACTGCCATAGAGCCACGGCTCGACGATGTTGTTGCTGATGAGCTCGAGCACGAGGAACATGCCCGTAACCGCCAGGGTCAGCTCCCAGCCAGGTGAAATCGCGAACGACAGGGCGATCGGAAAGCCGGCCGCAAGCCACGGCCCGAGGTACGGGATGAAGCGCAAGACGATCGCCAGGAGGCCCCAGAGGAGCGCGTTCGGCACGCCCAGGAGGAGGAGCCCGATACCGACCGGGATGCCATACGTGGTGTTCACGATAAGCGTCATCAAGAGGTAGCGACTGATGCGATGGGTGACGTCGCTCATCGCCTGGGTCGTGAGCGTCACCCCGCGACGACTGATGACGCTGACCATGCGGTCGCGCAGATCCTCCATATACATCAGCATGAACAGCACCAGCACGGCGACTACCGCGATGTTGCCGAGCGGCGCCAGCACCGGCCCGGCGAGATTGCCAATCATCTCAAAGGGACCGGGCTTGTCCGGCACGACCGTCACCGCGATCGGGGCGACGCCCTTCGTCACGAAAGGGAATATCGAGAGCGGGCTCTTGCCCTTCTCGGAGGTGCCTGGTGTCGCAGGGTCAGGGCTCTCCGGGGAGGCCTCGGGCATCGCGTCTTCCAGGCCCTTCTGGATGTCGGCGACCGTACCGCCAAGCGCCGAGAGCTTCTCGCTGATGGTGTCGCGATATTGCGGCAGACTGCGACTCAGCTCGTCGAGCTGGCCGACGAGCGTCACCAGGAGAGCGATGACGAGACCCAGTGCCAGCAGCACACTGGCCACGACCGCAATCACCCGCGGGACGTGCCAGTGCTGGAGCCCGGCGACGAGCGGTGCCAGGAGGAAGGTCACGAGCGCCGCCATGGCGAACGGCAGGAAGAGGTCCTGTGCGACGTAGAGGACGGCGATGACGAGCGCCATCGACGCGAGGGGGCCAATCCGACTAGGGGACTGTGGTGACTCTACGCGCTTCATCGATGGGCTCCTCGAATGGCCGAGTGGGCATCCTCTGCAAGACCCAACCCAAAGTCCTATTTGCACAGGCCTTGCACCCAGCCAGGCCATGAAAGCCTTCCTGAAGAAGACGTTCGGTCCCCCTGTCGCGTGGCTCGGCAGAAAGCTCGCGCGCCCGTACAAGTTCGTCAGCGACCTCATCGAGTACTTGAGTGATCACGACTGGGGCATCTACTCGGCGGGGCTGGCTTTCTATGCGCTTCTGGCGCTCACCCCGTTCGTTATCCTGGCGGTCGTCGTCGGCGGGGCGGTCTTTGGGAGCGATCTCGCACAGGCGGAGCTGCGCAACGCGATCATGGCCGAGGCCGGCCCGCAGGTGGCCGACCTTGTGGTCGGCTTCGCCAAGGGTGCAGCCGATCTGACCTCGGTGTCGCTCGCCTCGGTGTTTGCCATCATCCTCTTGATGTGGTCGTCGACGAACCTGTTCACGCAGGTGCGCAATGGACTGCACGAGATGTTCGGGATCGAGCCGCCCGCCGAGAGCCAGGGCGGGGTCGGCACGGCGATCATCAAGTTCCTGCGCTACCGTCTGTTCGCGGCGCTCGGCACGGTCGCCTTCGGCACGTTGTTCGTAGCACTCCTTGGGACGCGACTGGCGCTGTCATTTGTCGAGCAGGGCAGCGCCGAGCTGCTCGATGTGCCGTTCTGGGTATGGGATATCGCGGACATCATCGTCGCGCTGGCGTTCATCACCATCGCCGTGCGTGTCATCTACTGGCTCCTGCCGGACCGCCGGCCGGTCGGGGCGGCGCCCTGGATCGGCGCGCTCGTGACGGCAGTCCTGCTGGTGCTGGGGCGCACCGGGGTGGCGCTCTACCTTTCGGTCGGGAGCGTCAGCACCGCTTACGGCGCGGCCGGCGCGCTGGTCGTCTTCCTCGGTTGGGCCTACTGGAGCGCCTACGTCTTCCTCCTCGGAGCCCGGGTGACCTGGGTCTTGGCCGAGCAGTGGGCGCACGACAAGCGCGCGCCGTTCCCGCCGATCTCCGAGGCGGTCAAGGCCGAGGAGATCGAAAAGATCAAACACCCGGAGCCGCCCGAGCAGGTAACCGTAGAACTGTGACCTGTTTTGGGCCAGCGCGCATGGGCGTCGGGCGGAGCGCCACACATGTCGCGCCGAGTACGACTCAGGGCTGCATGCCAGGAGCGGGAAAGCTCGTGGCACATGCCTTGCTCAACGCTTCTCCGCCACGGCAAAGAACCCAAGGAGATCCTCCATGCAGCCCAGCCAGAAGAGCGCCGCCCAGAAGCCAGACAGCAAACTCGTCGTATCGCCCTCGGCTGCCCTTCTGGGCAAGCCCACGAGCAAAGCCAAGAAGGCACCGAGCCAGGTCAACAAGGCGACCAAGACCGCCGCCCAGCGGAAGGACCAGCGCGAGGCCATGGCCAAGACCCAGCCGATGAGCGCCATCACCGACGCCATGGTCGCCGCCCACGCCGCCGCGCATGACGGACTTCACGAGTTCACCAACACCCGCGGCTGATTGCCGAACGAATGATTCGAAGGGGGCCCGCTGAATGCCCCCTTTTCATTCTCCCCGGTTGTGCCGTACAGGACACTCATGTGGATCTTCCGTCTTATCCGCGCGACCTGGTGCCTTGGCATCATCTTCTGGAGCTACATCTACCAGGGGATGCTGCGACGGATCTTCCCACGCTCCGAGCGCGTCAAAGCGCGTTGGGACAAGGTGCATGCGCGCAACGCATTGCGCGCCTACAAGACCTGCGTGAAGCTGCGCGGGATCTACATCAAGCTCGGCCAGGTGCTCTCGGTGATGGGCACATTCCTGCCCGCAGTCTATGTAAAGGCGCTGGAGCAGCTGCAGGACTCGGTGCCGCCGCGCAGCTACCGCGCGATTCGACGCGCGATAAAGAACCGCCTCGGGCATTTTCCGGAGGAGCTGTTCGCGACGTTCGACGAGACGCCGGTCGCGGCCGCGTCGCTCGGCCAGGTGCACAAAGCGGTCACGCACCAGGGTGAGAAGGTCGCGGTCAAGGTGCTCTATCCGCACATCCGCACGATCATGCGCGTGGACATGCGGGTCCTGCGGCTGGCGGCGGCGATCTACAAGCGCTTCTTCGTAAAGCTCGACCAGATCGACCGCGTGCTCGACCAGCTGCAGGAGATGTTGGAGCGCGAGACCAACCTCGAGCACGAGGCGAAGTGCATCTTCCGGATGAACGCGAACTTCGCGAGCGACCCGGACGTGGTGCTGCCGCGCGTACTGCCGGAGCTGTCGAACCAGGCGGTGCTGACGATGAGCTTCATGGACGGCGTGAAGATCTCGAACACCGAGGCGCTGGCGGAACTCGGGCTCGACCCGCAGTTGGTCGCGACGAAGCTCGTGCAGTCATTCTACAAGTCCCTGTTCATCGACCGCTTCTTCCATGCCGATCCGCACCCCGGGAACTTCTTCGTTCAGCGCGGCGACAAGGGGCAAGTGCGGCTCGTCATCCTCGACCTCGGTAGCGCGAGCGAGATTGCGCCAAACCTGTCCAACGGTCTCGCGGACGTCATCCGCGGCTTCATGACCAAGGACGACAAGGTCCTGATGCAGGGTGTCGAGCTGATGGGATTCGTCGCCGACAACGGTGATCGCGCGTTGCTCGAGCGCGTCATCCGCCACTACTTCCGGCAGATCCTGAGCCTAAACATCAACGACTTCGGCAACATCGGCAGCATCGACAAGGAGCTGGCGGCCAAGGTCCACGAGCCCGAGCTCGACCAGGCCGATGTGCGCGGGCTGATGCGATCGATCGCGTACCCGCTCGGCTGGTTCTATGTCGAGCGCGCGGCGCTCATCCTGTTCGGCTTGTCATCGCAGCTCGCCCCGAACCTCAACATGGTGCAGACCGGTTTCCCATACATCGCGCGCTTCTTCGCTGAACGTGCGGCGCGCGAACGCGCGGGTGCAACTGCCGCAGCGACGGCCCCGGCGCCCCACGCGCCGAGCGGACAGAGCGCGGCGAGCGTCGCCTCGGAGCGGGTGTCGCAACAGCTCGCCATCGCGAGATAGGCAGCGCGCTCTGAGACAGGTCACGTGCGCGTCGTGCTCGCGCCGCGACAAGTCGCGCGCTCCCCACGCAACCGAGGAGCCAGACCATGCCTGAGGGCGACAAGAGCAAGTACACCGACAAGCAGAAGCGTCAGGCAGGGCACATCGAAGAGGCTTACAAGGAGAGTGGTGTCTCCGAGGACGAGGCCGCCGCGCGTGCCTGGGCGACCGTCAACCGGCAGGACCACGGCGGCAAGAAACCCGGTGGCGGCGGTCGCGGTAAAGAGCCCGATACCCATCCCGTCATGCGCAAGCGACCCGCCGGCAACGTGGCCGCGAGCCGCAAGAAGGGCGCGGCAAAGAAGGTGGCTGCCAGCAAGAAGCCCTGAGTCTGCGTCGAGGCGGTGCGCGGTCGTCGCAGAGTCGCAGAGCGTCTTGGCGTTCCCGAGGGAGAGAGCGACGGGCGAGAGCGACGGGCGAGCTGACAACGTGGTCCGTAGCGTGCTCGCGATGAAAGTTGAGAGCCACCGCTGCTCGCCGGCGGCGGTGGCTCTGGTCGCCGGCACTTCGTCGAGAGGTGCCGATGAGCGACGTCCTCGGGAGGCTCCGCGCACATCCGAGGGGGATGGCGCGCGAAGCTTCCGAGGCCCGCTGGGTCAGGCCCTCGGGCTCTCCGCGGAGAGCACCAGATAGCGCTGATATCGGGTCTGCAGATCGTCAGGTAGCGCGGACGGCTTCTTGGCCGGCCCTCGGCCGCTGACACCGGCGCGTACGGCGCGGGCGAAGTCGTTGAGGGCGGCCGGGTCCTGGATACGCAGGCACGGGCCTTCGGCTTCGACTTCGGGGCACAACGAGGTGACGAGCACGCCGCCACCCTCGAACTCGAGACGCAGGCCGTCGGCAAGCGCGGTGGTAAACGCGCGGGTCGCCGACTGAAGCGTGTCGAACGCACAGCTACTTGCACTGTGTGACGAGGCGAGCACGATCCGACCGCCGCCGCGCGCGGCCATGTCCTTCGCGATGAGGCGCGACAGGTGCAGGGTCGAGAGCGTGTTGATCTGCCCGGTGGCGAGTTCGTCGTCGAGCGACGCGACGCGGCCGTAGTCACCCCAAGCGCCGACCGAGGTGTTCGCGACGAAGATGTCGATCGGGCGCTCGAGTGTCCGCAGCTTGTTATGGAGTGTGGCGGGCCCGGTGCCGCGCGAGAGGTCGGCGCTGACCCAGTGGATCTCGACCTCGGGGACCTGGGCCGCGAGCTCCTCGGCGGCGAGGGCGAGATCGACCGTGCCATCGCCCGCGATCACGAGATCGCACCGCGCCTCGGCGAACGCGCGCGCGAGTTCGAAGCCCAATCCTGTGGCGCCACCGGTCACCAGGCACAGTGGCCTGCGGACGACGTTGGGTCGGGCGATCTGGATGCCGTGCATAGCGCTGCCTCCTGCCATGGTTTCGAGCGACTGCTTGCGGAGGCCGGGGCGCCCGAAGAGTTCGGGGATAGCGGTTGCGCGCGGCGTGCCAACGCCGGAGGTCTGTCGGAGGCGAGCGAAGACGCCACGACAATGACCGGGGAGGCGCGGCGCGCACGGGCGAAACGCCCGATGCCGGGACATTTCGCCTGCATGAATGACGGTAACCCAGTCCCTGGCCGTAGGTCATGGGCGATGTAGTAAACGACACCAACGAGAATACAACCCTACGGCACAGGTAATGCTGTATGTCTGGCTGTAGTTCAGACACCCGACGAGGATAGAAGAATGAACGGACGACATCTCGTATACACCCGATTCGCACTCGTAGCGGCACTCGTGGGGCTCTCTCCGGCCTGCGACGATGACCCGGTCGCGTACAGCGAGACCGTGTCTCTCAAGCTGTCAGGCATCAAGAACGGCGACCTCGACAACGGCCAGGCCTCCGAGGAGAAGAACATCAACACCGAGTCGGGCAACCCGTACGCGGAGTTCTTGAAGCGCGCCCGGGCGAAGCTCGGCGGGCGCGACCCGGGCGCCATCGAGATCGTTCAGGCGGACGTGCGGGTCCACTCGGACTCGAAGAACGTATCGACGGTCGACGCGGTCTTCGCCTCGCTCGAGCTCTTCATCACGAATTCAGCGACGACCATCCCGGTCGGGTCGCGCGCCAACCCGACGGGCAGCTCGGTCGCCATCGCGCTCGACGATAATCTCGACTACGAGCCGGTCTACGACACGATGCTCCGCGGCGACTTCAAGGTCGGGGTGCGCGGGCCAACGGTCGCTGTGCCGCCGAACGACTTCGACCTCAAGCTGACCATCGACCTGCGCTTCACCGCGTACGATTAGTGCCGGCCGGACCGAGCCAACCGACCTGCTTGCACAGTTCGACCGGAGCGGGTCGGCCGGCTCGACCAAGACCCGACTATTGCGAGATGATCCGCGCCTACGCCCCTGCGGTTGGCGCCTCGGCCCTGGCATTCGGCATCCCGAAGTAGCTGCTCTATGACGTGCTGATGACCGCGTCCTGGGTCCTCAACCTCGTCGTTGCCGAGCTCATCATTCGCCGCCCTGCGAGCCTGGCGAAGCAGCGTCGCGCTGACGCCATGAGGCGCTCGATCGGACCCACCCGGTGGCCAGTAGGGGTGACGCCATGAGCCCCGCGTCTCCTCGCAGTCGATATCGGTGGTACGCTCGTACGGCGCGACGGCGTCATCGCGCCCAAGGGCGTCGCCGCGATCGAGCGCGCGCGAGAGAGATGGGTCGCGGTCGATGTGGTGACTGGGCGGCTCTATTCGGGATCGCGCGAACTGGCGCGGGGTGCCTGCGCTCGATGGGCCTGGGACCAGGGTTTGACATAGCCGCGCGTGATACGAGGGGTGCCGGTGCCACCGCTGAGATCGTCGAGCTCGCCGCTTGGCCAGGACACGCAGGTGACGTCCCACATATCGTCTTGTAGGAGTTCGATGTCGCTCTGCGAGAACCTCAGCTCACCGTAGGGGTAGACGCGCAACGTCGCGAACGACGCGCCATAGCCGTAGTCCCCATAATAATGCACGCCAATGCAGTAGCGGGCACCCTGCTCGGGCACATCGAGGTTCAGGTTCTCGGGGCCACCGCCGTCGGTGTCGTCGCGGTCGAGGCTGGGGTCGTCGGAGCTGCTCGACGCGAACCCCCAAATGGGCCGTTACCGAGGTCGATGGGCCGGGCGTCGAGGCAGGCGCCGAGGCTCGTGGCGCTCGAGAACACAAGCGCGCACGAGACTCTTCGGAAGCGGGAGGGCGGGCAACTCCGGAAGTAAGTTCGTCACGAGATTGGGGGGCGTGCACGCTTCCGTCACCGGCACCTGAACGATTCTTCCAGCGCTCACAGCGGGAAGGCCCTGCGCAGCGCTGCCGCGAGCCCGCCGAACATCCACACCGCGGCCGGCGCGAGGAGGCCAATCGGCAGCGGCGACGGCGACGAGGAGGCCGGCGATGCGAACGGAGGCGGAGGGACGGGAGAGGTCGGACTGCATCGTGCGCTCCCTCTTTTGGTCAGCCCGATTGCTGCACCGCGATAGACCCACCTTCCCGCGACCTGCACACGAAGGAATTAGCCGCTCACGACAGAGTCACGTCCGCTGGCGCCACATGAGGCCTGGACGCACACGAAATGACGGCATCGAGCGCTCACCGCAAAGAGGCACATCGGCCGCTGCCGAATTGGCCACGCGGTCAATGGCGAGGTCTGGTGAGCGGGCGGCCCGACGTTGACGCAAGCGGCCCGAAGTGCGAGCCTCCTCCTCGTCGGCCCAGTTCCATCCGTTATCGCGGCTGCCCAGCTCAGCTTCGTGACATCGAAGGTACGCTTTGAACGACCCCAACCCGGGCCCTACCCAAGAGCCATCATCGCAGGCCAGTGCGACGCCGAGTTCGTCGACGCCCGCCACGGCGCACCGCGGCTCATCCGCGAAGGCGAGCTCGGTGCAGCTGAAGCGCGCCGTCGCCGGTCAGCCAATCGACGTGCAGATGGCGATGCTCAAGCCGAGCGGCAAGCAGGAGTCTGCCCCCGGCGGCGAGTCGGGCGGCGCGGCTGCCAAGGCCCAGGCCTCCGGCGAGGAGACAACGCGCCTCGACGCGGCGGCCGGCAAGCAGTCGGCGATGCCGGTTCAGCGGCGCGCGCGCGCGATCCAGCGGGTGGCGGGCGAGACGCCTGAGAGCCATGCGAGTCCTTCCTATATGATGGGTGCGATGCAGCCGATGGGTGACCACACCGCTGTGTGTGTCGTGCAGATGGAAGCCTCGACGACGACGACGCCAGCCTCGGGCTCCGGCAGCACGACGACCCCGCCGGCACCGGGCGGCACCACGACGACCGCGCCCCCGGCGGCGCCGGTCGTGAAGTACAAATGGGTCTCGAAGACCGCCGACGGCAAGACCGTCAACTACCTCGTGCGCGACGACGAGCACGGCGACGTCCAGCTCGGTCCGGTACAGCGCCATGAGCTCACCGAAAACTTCGACCTCGAAGCGCGCGTGCGTGCCCTCGAGCTGACGATTGGACAAATCGCCGAGAGCCATCCGTCCGGCCAGGCGGCGGGTCGTGCGCTCGCCGCGCGCTGCATCCAGATCGCTGACGCCTTCTTCGCGAAGGTCGGCGAGGTGCAGTACATGGAGACGAACCGCCATACGAAGGTGGCGGAGGCGAAGTCGATGGGCTTCGGTACCGCGCTCGGCACGGATACGCAGGCCTTCGCGGGCGCAGTCACGACGATGCCCGATGCGATTCGCGCGGCCGGCGCGACCGGCAACATCCGCGAGACGTTGACCATCGCCAACAACTTCCTCTGGAACTTCGGCACCGCCTTCGTCAACGCCGAAGGCCGGGACCCGGAGGCCGATGCGGCCATACAGGCCCTCAAGACTCAGGAAGGGGCCTTCGCCGAGCGCCTCGCGGTCATGTCCAAGGCCGACAGCCTCATCATCCCGAACAGCGCGCCGGCCATCCAGGCGCAGATCACCGAGCAGAGCGCGATGCGCGAGGGGGTGCCGGCCGGAACGTCGAAGCAGACGACCAAGACCCTCGGCGAGCTGCGCCGCGAGCTGAACAAGGAGCTGCCACTGTCGAGCGCCGAGATGACGATGATGGGCCTCTCGACAAGCGACACCGTGAGCAAGGAGGACCTCGATGCCAAGCGCCTGACCTGGGAAGAGGGCATGCGCGCGTTCGTCATCAAGTCGACCGCGTTCACGCAGAAGCTTCAGCAGTGCGCGGTGCCCATGGGCGCCGGCACTTCGGGTACGACAGCGCGCATCATGGCGCTCGGCACGACGCTCGGCTTCACCGATGCCATCTCGCTGCGCGCCGCGTGCATCGGCTACCTCATCCCTATCCGGGCGCACACGCTCTGGGAAGTGCTGCAGGGCGCGGTCGCGGGCGGGGCACCGGCACCGGCGCAAGATTTGTCGGCCTTCGATAACGTCGCGCCGTTCGGACCGTCGCGCACGCTCTATCCGGACGAGAGCTTCTGGCAGGCGGTCAGCGATCACATGAATCCCCCCGCTCCGCGTAGCGGCGGGTGATGATGCGGTTTTGTCACGGCAACGGGCGCTTCATCGACGCGCATGGCGCGATGCCCGAGGTTGGTTATGAAGCGGTCGGCGAGCCGCTCTACCCCGACATCGGCTGCAATCGGCTGCGTTGTGCGACATGCGGCGAGCCGCTGCGTGACCTCGTCGCTGTCACCCCGGCACAGGGCCTCTCGCGTGAGCAGGCGCTGTTGCTCTACGCGGAGGCGGCGACCGGGATCGGGGCGGCGTCGCTGACGTTGCTGCGTGACGACGCGGCCGCGCGGCTCTACCTGTGCGCATGCGGCGGGCACTTCGTATGCACACGCTCGCGCTACCTCGCGGCCGGCGGCGAAGACGACTACACCGGTCCGGCACCGAGCGACTGGGCCTGCGGCGGACACGACGCGCTCGTCATCCCGGGCACGGTCGACGGCGAGCCGATCCCGCCGGGTCTCACGCTGGCCGGCTCGAGCGACGCCGCTTGGGACGCGCTAGCGATCGGCGCCATCAACGGCGAGCGGGCGGTGGCGCGGCCGGACTACCTCGTGAACCCGCCAGGCGCCTGGTGCCAGCGTATGGCGTGGCTCCTGCCGCCGGGCGAGAGTGAGGCGCTCGGCGCCGCACTTGGGCGCATGGTGCTCGGCGCCGATGAAGCGAACATGAAGGGCGCGCTCGGCCTCTTCCACGACGCGCCGCTAACGGCCGGCGCGGAGGCTGTCGAGGCGCTCGCGCTGCGGGCCGACCCGACCGCGCTCGCGAGCAAGGTCAACGCGTCCGAGACGGCGAGTGACGTCGTGCAGCTCGTGTTGGCAGCGAGGCTCGCGCGCGGCGGCGAGGATGCGCTAGCGGCGACGATTCGCGCGGCGCGACGCGCGGTCGGTTGGCCTTCGCGGCGACGACTGGTGCTGATCGATGCGCTCACGGCGCGTGACTTCGAGGGCGTGTTGGCCGAGGTCGAGGCCTTCGGCGACGAGCGTATGGTGGTGCGCCAGCTCATGCTCGGTGCCTATCGCGCAGCCGGGGACGATGGAGTGCTGCGGCTCGCCGCACGCATGAAGGCGCTCGCGCGGCCGGGACTGGCGCACCTCGTGAGCCTGGCACGAACCAACCTGCCGGCGGCATCGGCGGACAAGGTCGCGGCCGCAGTCGGCTAGCTCGGCTGAGTCGCATGAGGCGTGGAAGCACGCTACAATTACGCCATGGCGACGCAAACGACGACCCACCTGCGAAACTGTCACCTGTGCGAAGCGATGTGCGGGGTCGTCATCGAAACCGATGGTGCCACGATCGTGAGCGTGAAGGGCGACTTCGACGATCCGTTCAGCCGCGGCCACATCTGCCCGAAGGCGCCGGCACTGGCGGAGCTGCACACCGATCCCGATCGCCTTAAGGGACCGCTCAAACGGGTCGCCGACCAGTTCGAGCCGATCGCGTGGGACACGGCGCTCGACGAGATCGCCGACCGGTTGACCGCGGTGCAGCGAACCTATGGGCGCGATACGGTCGCCACCTATCTCGGCAATCCGACCGTGCACAATCATGGCGCAACGCTGTTGGCGCCCGTGTTCGTGCACACGCTGCACACGAAGAGCCGCTACTCGGCGACGTCGGTCGACCAACTGCCCCATCAGCTCGCGAGCTGGGCGATGCTCGGGCATCAGTTGCTGCTGCCGGTGCCCGACATCGATCGGACGCGGTTCATGTTGATGATCGGTGCGAACCCGTTGGCGTCGAACGGCAGCCTCATGACGGCGCCCGACATAAAGGGGCGGTTGAAGGCGCTGCGTGAGCGGGGCGGCCGGCTCATCGTGGTCGACCCGCGGCGCACCGAGACGGCCCGCGTCGCCGACGAGCATGTGTTCATCCGACCCGGCAGCGATGCGTTGTTCCTGCTCGCGCTGACACAGGTGATCTTCGCCGCAGGCGGGCCGCGGCTTGGGCACCTGGCACCGCTCGTGCGCAACGTCGAGGCCCTGCAGGCGGCGGTCGCGGAGTTCACACCCGAGCGGGTCGCGAGCGCCACCGGGATCCCCGCGGCAACCATCCGCCGCATCGCCAATGAGCTGCGCGCGGCCGACCCGGGCGTCGTCTACGCGCGCCTCGGCGCCAGCACCCAGGCGTTTGGTGGAATATGCCAATGGCTCGTGCCGGCACTCAATATCATCACTGGCAATTTCGATCGGGTGGGCGGGGCGATGTTCACGAAGCCCGCGGTCGACGTGCTCGGCGCGGCGAAGCTCGCGGGCATCGGGCGCGGCAGCCTCGGGCGCTGGAAGAGTCGCGTACGGCAATTGCCCGAGGCCAATGGCGAGCTGCCGGCGGCGACCCTGGCCGAGGACATGCTCGCGCCGGGCGAGGGCAAGCTGCGGGCGTTGGTCGTGATGGCAGGCAACCCGGTGCTGTCGACCCCGAACGGCAAGCAGATGGACAAGGCGCTGGCCGGCCTCGACCTGATGGTGAGCATCGATTGCTACCTCAACGAGACGTCGCGCCACGCGCACTACATCCTGCCGCCGGCGTCGCCGCTGACGCGTAGTCACTATGACGTGGCGCTGTCGCTGCTCGCGGTGCGCAACGTCGCCAAGTGGTCGCCACCCGTGTTCGAGCCGCCCGCGGACGCGCGCCATGACTGGCAGATTCTGCTCGGACTGGCCGAGCGCATCGAACAGCGAAAGCCGCTATCGATCGTACGCCGGGCGACGCTCGCGACGTGGCGACGCCTCGGACCGGACGGCATCGTCGATCTGTTGCTGCGCCTCGGGCCCTATGGGCGCCTCGGGCAGCGCACGCTGCGCGGGCTCCTGCGCGAGGGGCTGTCGCTTGCGCAGCTGAAGCAACATCCGCATGGAGTCGATCTCGGCCCGCTCGAGCCGGCCTTGCCGGGGCGTTTGATGAAGGATCGGCGCTACATCGACCTGGCACCGGCGCTGTTCATCGCCGACCTGCCGCGCCTCCAGGCGTTGCTGACGCAGCCTGCGCCAAGTGACGGTGAATTGTTGTTGATTGGCCGGCGGCACCTGAGAAGCAACAACTCCTGGATGCACAATGCGCCGCGGCTCGCCGGCGGTAAGCCGCGCTGCACGTTGATCGTCAGCCCCGGGGACGCGACCCGGCTCGGTCTCTCCGAGGGTCAGAAGGCGCGCGTGACATCGCAGCGCGGTGAGGTCGAGGTCGCGGTCGAGGTGAGCGACGACATGATGCCGGGCGTCGTGAGCCTGCCGCATGGCTTCGGACACCGCGGTCCGAATGTGCGACTGGCGGTCGCGGGGCGTGAGGAGCATGCCGGGGTCAGCATGAACGACCTTACCGACGAGCGGGATGTCGATGCGCTCTGCGGCACGGCCGTGCTAACCGGAGTGCCGGTCCGCGTATCGGTCGCGTGATCCAAGGAAGCCACGTGTCGAATCCGAGTGCACGCCCCCGTTTCGTCGAAGTACCCGCCGACCTGAGCGGCATCGAGACGCGCTCTGGACGTGAGGTCGCTGCCGCGAGCGTGGGCGCCGAGGCCCACAAGATCGAGGCGATCTGGAGCGCGATGCAGCGCCTCTTCCGGTCGCGGACCCAGCCGGCGATGACGGTGTGCATCCGCCGGCGTGGCGAGGTTGTGCTCGAGCGGGCGATCGGACATGCACAGCCGGGTGTGCTGGCAACGCCGCGCACGCCGTTCTGCACCTGCTCGGTGTCGAAGGCGGTGACCGCCGTGATGATGCATGTGCTCGACGAGCGCGACCAGCTGCGCCTCGACGATCCGGTGTGCGAGTACATCCCCGAGTTCGCGCAACACGGTAAGGACTGGGTGACGATTCGCCACGTGCTCACGCATCGCGCGGGCATCCCGTCGGTCGCCAACGGCAAGGGCACGCTGGAGGCGCTGACCGACACGCGCGGCGTCGTGGCCGCGCTGTGCGAGGCGAAGCCGGTGTTCCTGCCGGGCCGGCGGCTCGCCTATCATGCGGTGACGGGTGGGTTCATCCTCGACGAGATCGTGCGGCGCGTGACCGGGCACGGGCTGGAAGTGCTGCTGCGCGATACGGTCGCAAAGCCGCTCGGGTTCGAGTACTTGAGCTACGGGTTGGCGCCCGAGCTGCAGCCCCTCGCGGCCGAGAATCGTTTCACCGGCTACGACGTGCCGTTCCCGTTCTCGGCCCTGATGAAGCGTGGGCTCGGGCTGCCGCTCGCAGACGCGGTGGACGCTGCGAATGACCCGCGCTGGCTCTCGGCGGTCGTGCCGTCGGGCAATTTGATGGCGACCGCGGACGACCTCGCGCGCTTCTTCCACTTGCTCTTGCGCGGCGGCGAGCTCGACGGGGTGCGGGTGCTCGACCCACGCACGGTGCGGCGCATGTTGGTCGAGAGCGCCTACTTCGAGCCGGACCTGACCCTCGGCCTGGCCGTGCGCTACGGCCAGGGCGTGATGCTCGGCTCGTTGCCGTTCAGCCTGTTCGGGCCCGACACCTCCCGCGCCTTCGGGCACTACGGCTTCGTCAACATCGTCGCCTGGGCCGACCCCGAGCGCGACATCTCCGTCGGGCTCCTGACGAGCGGCAAGGCGATCATCGCCAATCAGCTGCCCGCGTTTCTCGGTCTCTTGCGGGCGATCTCCGAAGGGTTTGATCGGACTTAGAGGGCACTCTCAGCGAGATTGCCCCTGCCGCCCGGCGCCTGCCACACCTGCCCGTCCCGGCTGACCACACGCTCGTTGTTCATGCGCGTTCCTTTGTCAGCGCGCTGCGCCGGCGCCGATTACTTCGGCGTCGTACGCATAGATGTCGGGATGGAAACGCACGGTGCCGGCGTCGTCGACCGACGCGGTGTAGTACTCGAGGAAGACCGGGACCTCGACCGTGAGATCGATCACGACCGACCCGCCGCGACCGGCGCGCGACCGCACCGCAGGCTCATCGAACGGCCGTCCGGCGACCTCGGCGTCGGCGCGCAAGAGGGCCACACCGAAGTCGACCGCGTTCTGCACGCGCACGCACCCGTGCGACAACGCGCGCACCGCGAGCCTGAACGCGCCCTTCTTGGGGGTGTCGTGCAGGTAGACGCTCTCGTCGTTGGGGAACAGGATCTTGATGACGCCGAGCGCGTTGTCGGGCCCGGGCGACTGGATGTAGGTGCGGCCGCGCTCGGACGTGACGAGCTGGATGCGGTGCCTTTCGAGGTAGGTCGGATCCTTGGCGACCTCGAGGTCGATCTCGTTCTTGGCGATTTTCGGCGGCACCGCCCAGATCGGGTTCACCACGATGCGCGAGATGTGGTCGGACAGGATCGGCGTCGCGTGCAGGTTCAGGCGGCGCTTCAGGTCCTTGTCGAAGTACCACTTGGTCGCGCCGACGATCGTGCGCTGCGTCATCACCAGCTCGTGGTCGCGCACATAGCGCAGCTCCTGCGCCGCGACGTTCACCTCGACGAAGGTCGGCTCGCGTTGCCACGCGGTCACACGCCAGCGTTGCACGTTCAGCTCGAGCGTCGCGAGGCGCGCCTCGCACGGCACCGCCAGCGCCGCTATCAGATCCGGATCATCGATGCCCTTGGCCGGCACCTGGCGCGCGGCCCGGTAGACCGCGAGCGCCGCCTCGGTATCGGCGTCCCACACCCCGCTCGGCGGCGTCCCTGGTGGGGGATAATAGCCCTCGCGTGCGAGGCGCGTCTGGAGCACCTGCGCCACCTCGGGCGGTGGTAGCCAACCCTTCTTCTTGCCGATGCGCGGCGCAGCGACGACACCCCAACCGCCCGACGCACAGATCCCCGCGTAACGTTCGGCGGCGGCGACGAGCCGCAGGTACTGCGGATGCGCTGGCAAGAGTCCAGTCAGATAGGCGTCGAGGCGGCCGTCACGCGCGGCGTCGCGGGCCGCGGCGAGCGCCTCGGGCGACGGGACGCGTAACGGTGTGCCGCGCCAGGTGATGTCGGGCGAGTTATAGAAGCCAGTCGCGGCGTCGCTGAGCACCGGGGTCGTGCGCGGGGCCGGCGGCAGCTCCGCGACGAGGTACGCGAGTGCGTTGTCGAGCGCGCGCTCGACCGCGAGCTGGGTCGTGAGGGTGCCCGGTCGGCCATTGCCGGGATCGGCGACCCAGGCGGCGACGACGGGATCCACCGTGGACACGCTCACGAGCAGGAGCCCATGCGAACGTGCCCGCGCGAGCCAGTCGGCCACCACGCGGCCAGCGCCCGAGAGTCCGTCATGGCGCGTGAACAGGAGCCCGTCGCGCGCATCACCCGCCATGGCTCCAGCGCCACCCGTCACGAGCAGGGCAACGAGCATCACGGCGATAGTGGGCAGACGCATGGACAGGCCGATATCAGTGCGCGCGATCCGCCGCAAGATCCACGGCATGCCCGGGCCACAACACCCGCTCCAACGGGCCTGATGCTGGCCAGATGCACTGCGACCCTTGATGTATCGACAGACCCGGGCCAATCGGCGAAACCCGAGCTGGCCCGACTGCCGTACACCTCGCCCCGAGGAAGCCATGAAGCCACAGTCTCATCCGATGCTTCGCCCCGTCTTCCGCCTCTTCGTATGCGGCCTTGCCGCACTGTTGGCGCTCCCTGCCTGTGACCGGGACCACGACGAGGACGCGCAGGGACACGAAGAGCCTATCGAGATCCGCTTCGCGGCCAAGGTCGGCAGCGAGGACTTCGCCTGCACCAAGGCGTTCACCGGCGTCGGTGGCGGGGCCGGGGTCACACTCGAGCCACTCGACTTCCGCGTCTACGTGCACGATCTCCGCCTGGTCGACGCATCAGGGGGCGAGTGGCCGGTGACGCTCGCGGCGGATGGGCTCTGGCAGACCGACGTGGTGGCGCTGCTCGACTTCGAGGACAAGGGCGGCACCTGCGCCAACGGCACCGCGCCAACGAACAGCGTCGTGAAAGGCACCTACGACGTCGGTGACGACGAGGCGATGGTGCGCCCTGGCGTCTTCACCGGGCTGCGCTTCAAAGTCGGCGTGCCGTTCGCGGCGAACCATGGCGACGCCGCCACGGCGCTCTCGCCGTTGAACCTCAGCGGCCTCTTCTGGAGCTGGCAGGGCGGCTACAAGTTCATGCGCATCGACATGCAGTTCGCCGCCGCGGTCAGCGGCGAAGACCCGAGTGCTCGCGGCAGCGGCCTCCAGCTTCACCTCGGCTCCACCGGCTGCAGCCTGGACGTCCCGACCCAGAGGGTCGGCGCCTGCTCGGCCCCGAACCGCCCCGAGATAGCGCTCGCCGGGTTCGACCCGAACACCGATACGGTCGTCATCGACTACGCTGCGATCGTCGCAGGCGTCGATCTGTCGCGGGACATGGGCGGCGCGCCGGGCTGCATGTCCGGCCAGGACGACCCCGAGTGCGCGGCGATATTCGATCACCTCGGGCTCGACCTCGCGACGGGCGCGACGAAAGTCGGCCAGAGCGCGTTCCGGTTGGAATGAGCGGCCGTCGGCCGGGGGCGTCGCTATCTCGAATGCGGCACGCCGCCTCGTGCGAGCGCGTCGAGATGTCGCCGTTGGAGAAATAGATAGTTGTTCGATTGAAAGCGTGGCTCATCGGCGTTCTGACTGAGTACCAGACGGGTGCCATCGAATTGATAGGCCTCATAGTTGAAGCTGGCCATGGAGTCGTGCACGGTAACGCCGGCTTCTTTCTGGTGGCAGTGGCGCGTTTCGATCTCGACGAGCAAGGCCGGTTCTTCGCGCCTCAGCGTCTCGCTCGCACCCGCCAGAACTGCGAGCTCATGGCCCTCTACGTCCATCTTGATGAAGTCCACTCCCGTGAACGAATAGCTGTCGAGCGTGCGCATCTCCACACGAACCTGATCGACGGGCGCAGTTGGATCCCGGCGTCCCTCCAGCGGGTTCGAAGCCTCAATCGTGCTTCTGCCCCACCCCGCCCGCGGAACCCGAAGCGTCGTTTCCCCGTTCATGTCAGAGAGCGCCACCGCGTGAACTCCGACCCTGAGATTGCCGCGATACCCTTTCGATAACACGCTCACCAGCGCTGGAATGGGTTCGAACGCTTCGACGCGCGCACACCGTCGGCTCAACTCGTAGGTGTACATGCCAAAGTGGGCGCCGATATCGAGACACACGCTCGCATCGTTGCACAGATATTTCACCAGCAGAATTTCAGGCTCCCAAACACCCCGAAGGGCCCGTCGTAGCCGCCAATAGGCTCCCGGAGCTGCCGCGAGCACGCGGCCCTTGAGATGATACTTCAGCAGTTTCAGTTTCGAATCAATGCGCATCGAGGCCTCTCACCCGTTTTGAACCGGCGACCCGCGAAGAGATAAAATCGAGAACCCGCGTCGCCCGACGTTCCCAGGTATTCTGCATGCCACTTTCACGAGCGGCCAGCGCGAGCCGAGACATGCCTTCGCGATCACGGCTCACGGCGTCGAGCCGGGCTACGAAGGCCGCGAGATCGTCGGGCGGGACCAGGACCGCGTTGACGCCATCCGCGAGCACCTCTCTCAAGTCTTCCGTGTCTGGCGCCACGATGACACGCCCGGCCGCCAGGTACTGGAACGTCTTGATGGGCAGAACGGTGTTGCCGATCGTGTCGAGCGGCCCGCGCGTTGGCGGGATGAGGAGCATGTCGGCGGCGAGCAACCAGCGCTCGACCTCGCCCGGAGACTGCCATGGCACGACCATGACATTGGCCATTGTTCGCGCCCGCCTCTCGATGTCGGTCTCGCCGGTCGAACCGACGATGACGAACGTGATGTCGGGCAGTCGCGCCGCGGCATCGAGCAGGATGCCAATGCCTTTGGCTGGCGAGACATGGCCTGAATACAGCGCGATGGTGCGATCGGTGGCAATGCCCAATGCTTCGCGCAGCGTCGCCTTTTCTGGCAGTTGATCGAATCTGCCAGGATTGATGCCGTTGTGCGCAACCAGGAGGCGCTCGTCCAGATAGCCGATTTCCCGGTAGCTCGAAGCGGCCAATTCGGAATGGAGGATCATGCCTGCAAACCGCTCCGACCGTCGCAGCGCGCTGAAGAGCGCCTTCTTGGAGCGCGACTGGCGAGGCCATGGTCGATAGGTCTCATAGAAGATCGGGGAGTCAGTAGCGGCCAGCGCCGCGAGAGCCACCGGAAGGTTGCGCGTGTAGATGACAGGTGCGCCGGCAGCCGATGCCGTGACACTGGGCTTGCTCCTGACTGCGCGCGCGGCTTTGACAGCGTGGAACAACTTCTCCAGCCCTCGGAACTTGAAGGGCGCCGGATAGGGTCCGGGCACGGGCAGGGCCTCGAACGTCGCGTGGACGCCATAGTAGTCAGCAATGGCGGCGGCGGAGTCAGGCACTTCCGCCCGCGCAGAAGGCACCGGAAACACCAACCGTAATTCGGCGCCAGCGGCTCCCATCGCAGACGCCATCGTAACGAGCTGGATCGTGTCGGTGGCGTCCGTCGGTAGGAACTGGTCTGTGATGTAGTCGATCTTTGGCCGCATGGGTCCCCCCGGAGTGCGTCGCTTAGACCAGTTGGTGCGCGTTGTCACGCCGCCACGCCGCTGACCTCGGACATTGACACCGGCCGCGAGGACGATAGAAGGCGTGCGGTGGACATTCATCGATCATCGTCGTGCCCGTATTGTGGTGACCACAGGTCGGGCCCCTGGGGTTCGGAGAACGGCTGGACCGCGGTGCGCTGCGCCTCGTGCCGCTTCGTGTACCTCAGCCCGATGCCGACTGCCGGTACGATCGATGAGGCGGCACGCCTGGGCCAGCACCGGACCGAAGCGGGCACCCTCGACGTCGTGGGTCGATTCTCCGAACGGAAGGTCTCCGGGCTGCGCGAGCGTCTGGTCGATCTCTGGCGCGAAGCCAGCCCGCCGTGGGCGACGCGTCGCACGGGTCGCTCGAGTGGGCCGAGTCGGTGGCTAGACATCGGTGCCGGATTTGGCGAACTGCTGAAGGCCGTTCAAGGCCTGGGCGGTGCGGGGGTCGAGGTGGCTGGCATCGAGCCCTGCGAACCCAAAGTCCGAGCGGCCCTGAGCCGTGGTCTGCCGGTCAACTCGCGGTCCCTCGCCGAGGCGGGCACGGGCTGGGATGTCATCTCCGTCATCAACGTCCTTTCGCACGTCCCCGATGTGCATGCGTTCTTTGGGACCATCGCGGAGATGCTGGCGGTCGGAGGTGAAATCCTCATCGTGACCGGCAATGGCGCCGACATCGAGCGCTGCGACTACCCGCAGGTTCTGTCGTTGCCCGACCACCTGGTATTTGCCGGTGAGGCGCACGTCGTCGGCATTCTCGAACGGGCCGGCCTGCACGTCGAGCGGATCCAGCGCTACACAACGACGATGCCGAGAAACAAGCTCGAGGAGCGCGGTGAAGCCCTGCTTTCGCGCCTCCTGCGCCGTCGCATCGGCTATTCTGGCACCGGGTTTCGCTCGCTCTGGATCCGCGCTCGAAAGCCCCTTCCCGAGCAGGAATTGTCATGACCTCGAAGAAAGCCCGCCCGGGCCATGTGGCCGACGGCCGCATGAAAGCCGAGGTCGTCCAGCGCTACCCTTCGCGGCTCCCAGCCGACGACGATCATCCTTATCGGACCGGTGCCTGGCGGCCGACGTTGACCGAGTGGAACGCCGACGCGCTCGAGGTCGTCGCGGGTCAGATCCCCGCCGGCCTCGATGGCGTCTACCTGCGCAACACCGAGAACCCGCTCCTGCCGAGCCTTGGCCGCTATCACCCCTTCGATGGTGACGGGCTACTGCATTCGATCCGCTTTGCCGCCGGCAAGGCCCGCTATCGCAGTCGCTTCATCCAGACGCGTGGCCTCGCCGCCGAGCTCGCCGCCGGGCGCCCCCTCTGGGCGGGCATCATCGAGGCACCGAGCCTGTCGCTCGAAGCTCACGGCTGGGGTGCGCGCACGCGCATGAAAGACGCGTCGTCGACCGATGTCGTCGTGCACGCCGGCCACGCGCTCACGACCTTCTACCAGGGCGGGGACGTCTACCAGAGCGACCCCGTGACGCTCGCCCAGCGCGGCCCCGCGGCCTGGGCCAACGCCCATGGCGCCTACGCCCACTGGGGCGTGTCGGCCCATCCAAAACGCGACCCGCACACCGGCGAGCTCCTCTATTTCCGCTACGCCACTGACGCACCGTACCTCGTCACGGGCGCCCTGGACGCGGCCGGCAGGCCCCTGCGCGAGACCGCGGTGCCACTGCCCGGACCGCGCCTGCCCCACGACATGGCCTTCACCGAGCGCTTCGTCGTGATGAACGACCTGCCGCTGTTCTGGGATCCGGAGCGCATCGCCGACGGCATCTATCGCCCCCGCTTCCACCCGGAGCTGCCCTCGCGTTTCGCCCTGGTGCCGCGCGGCGGCGGCGACATCCGCTGGTTCGAGGCCGAGCCCACCTACGTGCTGCACTGGATCAACGCCTTCGAGGACGGCGACGAGGTGGTGCTCGACGGCTACCATCAGACCGACCCTAACCCGCGCGCCGACCCGGCCGACGGCCCGTGGGGCACGCTCATGAAGATGACCGACCTCGCCGCGATGGGCGCGCGGCCACACCGCTGGCGCTTCGATCTGAAGACCGGCAAAACCCGTGAGGAGCGTCTGCGCGACGACATCAGCGAGTTCCCATCGATCAACCCGCGCGTCGCTGGCCGCCGCCATCGCTACGCCTGGTCGATGGTGAACCGGCCCGGCTGGTTCCTGTTCGACGGGCTCGTGCGCCTCGACCTCGAGACCGGGACCAGCCAACGCTTCGTCTACCCCGATGGCATCGTCGCGAGCGAGTCGCCGATGGCTCCACGCGACGGCGCCGAGGACGCCGGCTGGGTCGTGACGTTCGTGTCCGATCCAGGTCGCGACACGAGCGAGTGCCACATCTTCGACGCGGCCCACATCGACGACGGACCGATCGCCCGCGTGCGCCTGCCCGAGCGCATCGCCAGCGGCACGCATGCGTGCTGGGCCGACGCGCGCGAGCTCGTGCTGGCAGCAAGTGCGCCCGGGCCGTGATATCGGCGGAACGACCGTCGTCGAGGACCCCACGTCGGTCATCCAAGTCACCGCCCCAACAGAGGAAGCCCGGCATGCCGGCCTGGGCGAAGCCGAAGTCCATCAACGTCAGGCCCGACGCGTGCGCGAAGAACTCGTAG
>Ga0105044_10001802_pt1 | contig 29037 bp, 22 predicted proteins | sample MAT01_FD_78092 | JGI IMG/M metagenome (GOLD analysis project Ga0105044, IMG submission 78092) | Freshwater microbial communities from Lake Fryxell liftoff mats and glacier meltwater in Antarctica - MAT-01 | ecosystem: Environmental > Aquatic > Freshwater > Ice > Liftoff microbial mat | place...
CGATGGCGAGCTGCACGTGCGCATGCAGACCGAGGTCGATGGCGTGGCGCAGCTCCCGCTCGAGTTTGTCGCTCGTCGTGCCGCGCTTCGTGCGGCGCCGTAGCTGACGTACACGATAATGCCTGAGGCTCCCGAGGGTCATCACCGCCGACTCTCCATTCACTCTCCGGTCTTCACGTTGCTGCTCGCGGCCCTTGCCACGCTGGCGGCGTTCGCGACGGATATGAGTCTCCCGGTGCTCGCTGACACGGCCGCGTCGTTTGGCGTCACCGTCGGCCAAGCGACGCTTTCGCTCAGCACGTTCATGATCGGCTTTGCGTTCGCGCCGCTGCTCTCAGGGCCGCTCTCGGATCATGTCGGCCGACGCCCGGTGCTGATCGTCGGCACCGCGATGTTTGCGGCGTGTGGCGCGTTTGCGACGTACTCCGCGTCGATCGGCGCACTGTTGTTCTGGCGCGTGATGATGGGCGCAGGGGCCGGAACAGGATTTGTCATTGTCGTCGCGATGGTGCGAGATCTGTTCAGTGGGCAGGAAGCGCGGGTGCGGCAGTCGTACGTGAACATGGCGGCAGGCGTCGCGCCGGTGATCGCTCCGACGCTGGGCGTATTCGTCGCGGCGCTTGGCGGATGGCGCGCGATTTATGCGGCGCTGGCGATTGGCGCTGCTGCGCTGGCCATCGCAGCCCACTTCGCGCTGGATGAGTCGCTCGCAGCGAGCGCGAAGGTCACGACCACATATCGCGAGCATTATGACCGCGTTGTCGCGGGATACGCGCGCGTACTGCGGGAGCCAGTGAGTGTCGGCTTCATTGGCGTGGTGGCGCTGAACTTTGGTTCGCTCTTCGCCTATGTCGCCGGTTCGTCGCTGGTGTTGATCGGCGTCCTCGGTGTGTCGAAGCGGACGTACGGCATGCTCTTCGCCTGCTCCTCGTTTGGCCTCATGATCGGTGCACTGTCCAACGCACGCCTGAGCAGGCGTGGCGTCTCGCATCACCGGCTGATCGTGACTGGCATGACGGCAATCGTGAGCACGGCGCTGGCGTTGCTCGTGCTCTCGCTGATCGGCGCCGTGAAGGTTGCCACCGTCGTGCCGCTCGCCGTGCTTGGATTCATCGGACACGGCATGGTGCGCCCCAACGCCGTGCAGGGCGCGCTCGAGCCGGTCCCCGAGGTGGCAGGGGTCGCGAGCGCGCTCATGAGCGCTGCGCAGATGGTCACCGGTGCGGCTGCCAGTGCAATGGTGTCGACGCTGTTCGACGGACACACCGCGCGATCGATGACCAGCGTGATGGCGTTCTGCGCCTGCGCGGCAGCGTCGGTGTACGGCCTCGTTGTACGTCCCGCCGAGCAACGCGCGTGACCGGCGTTGCGGGTGGGTGCATTCGGCAGGAGTTGGCGTTACAACTTTCTTCGCGGCAGCGTGGCGGTACCGGACGAACGCACGTAGTGGCCGCTCACATTTGTCCTCCTGGGGAATCTATGCGTTCTCGTATCTCGCGCGCGTCCTTGCTGGTTGCCGCAAGTTTTGCACTCGCTGCGCCGCAGGCTGTCGTCGCTCAAGGCGAGACGCCGGCGATGATCGCCCGCATCGAAGGCGTACAGAGTCCTGCGTTAACGCCGATGGATTCGCTCACGCTCGACGAGGTGAGGACGCGACTGCGTGTGCCCGGAGTGAGCGTCGCTGTCATCTGGGATTTTCAGATTCACTGGGCGAAAAGCTACGGCGTAGCCGATGTCGAGACCGGACGCCCCGTCGTGCCCACCACTCCATTCCAGGCGGCGTCGATCAGCAAGCCGATCACGGCGATGGCGGCATTGCGACTCGTGCAAGAGCAGCGTCTCGCGCTCGATGGCGATATCAACGCAGTGCTCAAATCATGGAAGATTCCGGTCACCGATCTCAATCGCGCGCGTCCAGTCACCGCCCGATCGCTGTTCAGTCACACGTCCGGGGCAGACGATGGATTCGGCTTCCCGGGGTACGATCCGGGTGTTGCGGTACCGACAATTCCCGAGCTGCTTGATGGACAAGCGCCGTCGAATGTGAAACAGGTACTCTTTGCGCGACCGCCGTTTCAGCAATACAAGTACTCTGGCGGCGGACTCGAGATCATGCAGCTCGCGTTGACTGATCTCACCAAGCGACCGTTCGCCGATTTCATGAAGTCGACGGTGCTCGACCCGTTGGGGATGACGGAGAGTTCCTATCAGCAACCGCCGAGCGCGGCGCTGGCTGGTCGCGCGGCACGCGCCCACGGTGCGCAGGGGGCGCGTCTCGGCGCTGCTCCATTCCACATCTACCCTGAGCAATCCGCGGCTGGGCTATGGACGACGCCGAGCGATCTCGCACGTTTCGTGATCGAAGTGCAGAAGGCCAGCTTGGGAGGGGAGGGGAAGGTGCTCTCTTCCGCACTGGCGCGAGAGATGGTCACGCCCGTTGGCGTTGGACCCTACGCCGTTGGACTGAGCGTGGAAAAGCGAGGCGAGGGCTGGTACTTCGGTCACGGCGGCTCGAACTGGGGCTTTCGTGCGAACATAGCGGGGCACCTGCGCAAAGGGTATGGCGTTGTCGTGATGACGAATAGTGACGCCGGCGGCCTGCTCATCCGCGAGATCGAGAGTCGCGTTGCCGCGGCCTATCGCTGGGACTCACTCGATAAGCCATTGCGTCGGTAGGTTGCTAAGTGGACACGGCAGTTCATGCGCGGACCGTGTCGGCTATTCATAGCGTGTCTTACTCTGAGTGAGGCGGAACCAGACTCGATGTCACTTCTTATTCGCCGCTCGGTGCGCAAGCCATTCGGCCTCCGACACGGGCTCGCACTGTTTGCTTTTGCTCCCGCGACGGTAATCGGGCAGAGCGGACCCACCGCACGACCAATGCTGCCGATCGAGCAGGTGAACTCGGCGGAATTCGGCTGGCTCGCAAAGCCGGTGTTAGCCAGTCGTGTGCTCGATGACATGATGCAACCGGGCGCGTGGAAGCTGAGTGGCGCAGGCACTCTCTCATTCCCGACGGCACCGCGACTGGGCGACATGCGCGTGCTCCGCGTCGACATGCAGTTGAATGTTTCACTGAAAGGTAACGCGCCGCCGGGAACGCGCTTGCGTCTGCCGTCCATCAACCTGCAGCGCGCCTTCCCGAAGGAAGACTGGCGTGCGTACAACCGCATCTCGCTATGGATACGCCCGGACTTTACCGGGGTGCCGGTGTTGCCGCTGCAGGTCGTGCTGCACAACGATGGTGCGGTGAAGATCCCTGATCGCTACAATCGGGAGGGGACGCACATCATCACGCTCGCGCGCAACGGTTGGCAGCAAATCGTGTGGGAAATTGAGCCACTCGCGCGCGATCGGATCACACGCATGGAAGTGGGCTACTTCGTCAACCGCATGATCTCCAACGCCGACGATCACGTGGCGTTCGAGATTGGACGCATTGAGCTGCAGCGTGTTGAGCCTGATGTCCACACTGGATGGAGCGTGGCACCCGGACGTATCGCATTCAGTCACAGCGGTTATCAGCGCGGTAGCAGCAAGACGGCAATCATGAGTGGTGTGAGCGCAGCCGAGTTTGAACTGCTGCGAGTAGACAACAGCGCCTTCGGCGAAACGGTGTTGCGCAAGCCGGTGGCGACGGTACGCGAACCGCAAGGAACCTTTCAGCAGCTCGATTTCTCCGAAATCGAAACGCCAGGTCAGTATGTGCTGCGTGTTGGAGGCACCACGTCAAAGCCCTTCAGCATTGGCAACGACGCGTGGAAGTCGTCGATCTGGAAGACGCTCAATTTCTTTTACGGTAATCGCTGCGGCTTCGACGTTCCCGGCGTACACGGCATTGACCATCTCGACTGGTTCGCAACACTTGGCGGCACGCGCATCACCATGAGTGGTGGCTGGCATGACGCGGGCGATCTGTCGCAGGGCGTGATCAACACCGGCGAGGGGACGTATGCGATGTTCTCACTCGCTGAAGCGCTCGCTGCGCGTGGTGACGATCCCGCGCTTGTGGAACGGCTGCTCGAAGAGGCAAAGTGGGGGCTCGAGTGGGTGCTACGCGTGCGCTTCGACGGTGGCTATCGCATCGGATTCGGCAGTCACAACTACTGGAGCAACAACATCGTTGGCGATGCCGACGACAAGAGCGTCGAAGCGAAGAACAATCCCAACGCCAACTACATATCGGCGGCGGCAGAAGCGATCGCCTATCGCGTACTCAAGGGGCGGGAACCTGCCCTTGCTGCTCGCAGTCTGCGTATCGCACGGGAAGATTGGGGGGCGGCCGTCGTTGGCATAGAAGGTCCGTCCACTTGGCACACGCCCGCATTCGCTGCGTCGCGCGTGGAGCTCGCCGGCATTGGCATAACCGCATCGCTTGAATTGTTTCGCGCCACGGCTGAAGCGCGCTACCGCGACAAAGCGGTCGAACTCGCGCAGGTTGTGATGGCATCCCAACAGGTGTCTCGCATCGGTAGTACGTTCCCGCTCTCGGGTTTCTTCTATACCGGCCCCGATCGCGATACGATTTTCCATCAGTTTCATCGTGCGGCCGACCAAGCGCCGATCGTGGCGCTTTCACAGCTCCTCGACGCGCTCCCGAGTCACCCCGACTGGATGCAGTGGTATGCGACAGTTGTGCGGTACGCCGAGTATCAGAAGGAGAGTGCGACAATCACAGCGCCGTACAGGGTGCTGCCGGCGTATGTCTATCGTGTTGCCGACAGCGTGCAGGTGCCCGATTCGGGCGGCCGCTATCTCGAGAAGCGCGATGAGTACGCGGCACAGGTGCGCGCTGGCACGCCGATGGGGAACGGTTGGTACCTGCGCACATTCCCCGTGTGGTTTCAGCGACGCGGCAACTACGGCGTGTTGTTGTCGCAAGCGAAAGCGCTGTCGACGGCGTCCCGTCTGCGCGGCGACCGTGCGGGGCTCGACCTCGCGGAACGTCAGGCTGAATGGGTGGTTGGTCGAAATCCCTTCACGCAGAGTACGATGTACGGCGAGGGGTACGACTGGGCGCAACAATACAGTGTGTCGTCGGGAGATTTTGTTGGCACACTCCCCGTCGGTATGCAGAGTTGGGGCGTCACCGATCTGCCGTACTGGCCCTCGCAGAACATGTACGTGTACAAGGAAGTATGGGTGCACTCGAGCAATCGATGGCTCTGGCTGATGCAAGACTTGCTGCCGACAGCACCAACCGATTCGGCGACTGCGCTGCACTTCACTGTTGCGAGCCTGACAGCAGCAAACGGTGGGGTCACCATCCGTGTCGTTGCCAACGGATCCGGAACCCACGCGTACAGTGTGCGCACCGACAACCTTCGGGGGACGTTTCCGACGCGCACGGTCGCGCTGCACGCCGGTACGCCAATGGTGATCGAGTGGAAAGGTCGCCGGGAGAACGCACACACACCGTGGACCGCGGTCGTGATTGAAGATGCCCTCGTCGCCCGACGCCGAGAGCTCTTTGTCCGGTGAGCAGCCCGTTCGCGCACTCAGTATGGCGAGAGTACGCCGGCATTCATGCGTGCAAAGGTGCGAGGCTCCGACGGTTGGAACGCCCTCGCCTGCGTGTCCCACGTGTACGTGTCGCACTCCACTGTGTATCGGTCGACGCGGAACACAAAGAACGAGTTCGGCTCACCACGGGCCCGCGTAGACACCGCTGTGCCTGCCACAAGCATGGGCGCATCGTAGGCCGCGACGTACTTGTTGGTACTGGCAGTGTGGATGAGATGCAGGTGTCCCGACAGAAACAGTTCGACGTGGCACTGCGCAAAGGCAGCGATGGCACGCTCGGCGCCCTCTACGATTGCCACTCCCGACAATCCGACCGGGATATCGAAGGGATGGTGCGTGACCACGATACGCGCGATATGTGAAGGGAGCGCGTCAAAGTACGCGGTCGCTTCGGCAAGTTGCGGTGCACTGATCCCACCGCCTTTGAACGTCAAGGAACGCGCCGTATTGATGCCGACAACGGCGATCTCGTCGTCGAGAAATACGGGGGCAAGGTTGTCGGTGATGTGCGTGCGATACCGCCCCAACGGCGACAGAAACCGACGTGCGACATCGTAAAGTGGTACATCGTGATTGCCGGGGACCACGAGTCGCGGCGTTGGCATGCGATCGAGAAACGCGCGGGCCTCGATGAACTGCGGAGTCTTTGCGCGTTGTGTCAGATCGCCGGAGACAATCACGAGATCGGGCGCGAGCTTCCAGAGTAGCTCGATGAGTGGATCGAGCGTGGCTGCGATCGTCGTGCCAAAGTGCAGATCGGAGAGCTGAACGACGGTGCGCATCGACTATTGTTGCGGGGCAAGGACACGGAGTGCCCTCGCTCGAGAGCGAAACTGGAGCGGTGTCTCAAGCCGCACGACTTCCCCGTCAATCGATACACGGACGAGTGGACTCTTCGATTCGACGGTGAATTCGGTGCTCACCAGCAGCTCAAATCCATCGGCTTCGCGCACACTGCCCACCAGCGCGCCGATCGCATCCCAGATCAATCGCCAACGACCGCGCGCACGTGGGATGTAGGCGGCGAGCAGTCCAGTGGTGAGTGACGCACGCCGCGGCTCGAATGAGTCGGGATTCGTGTACTCATTGTTACCGACAAACACTGCTGCCGTGCGCCGTAGCGATGCGACGCCATCGACGCGAAAGCGCAGTCCGAGCTGTCGGTAACGAATCAGTGCTTCAACGGTTGCAGCGAATGCAGCCGGCCATTTGCTGCTGCCGGCACGTTGCTTCCTCTCGCGACGTTCGACGATCTCGGGGTACAACCCAAGTCCGGCGTTATTGAGGAAAATCCGGTCGTTCACTGCGCCCACATCAACCTGTCGCACCACGCCGTTGTGCAGCACGTCAACGGCCTCAGCAATGGTGGCCGAGATACCAAGGTCATCAGCAAAGTGGTTCAGGGTACCGAGCGGAAGCACGCCAAGCACCGTGGAGGTGTCGACGATGGCGGCGGCGACGGAGTTGATCGTGCCATCTCCTCCACCGGCAACGAGCAGGGTTGGTGCATCCTTCATCGCTTGACGGATCAACTGGTCCATCGTTACGTCCGCGCTGCTGCACCGTATATCGGCATCCGGCACGGTCGCCGCAAGCAACCGGAGCAGGTTTGCGCGATCGTTGTCACCCTTCACTGAACCGGCGCCGCTATTGATCAACACTATAGTGGTTGCTTTCACGCGCTTCGATGTCTGACGTTGAACAACGCGCTCCGATTGCGTTGACTACACTGTACGCCGTGGCAATGTTCGGCGTCGCCGCGCTGGTCGTGTTTGCCATTGTCGCCAACGGCGTCGAACACAGTGGTGCATTGACGCGCTTTGATCTGCGTGATTTTTCCAGGCGTCAGAGCACAGTCACGGCTGAGGGCGCACGGTTCTACGTGATCGTGTCCCTTGTTGGGTCGCCAGCGTCCATGACAATACTAGCCGCATTGGGCGCGCTGCGGTTTGGTTGGCAGCGCCAAATGCTGTTGCTCGTTTCATGGATCATAGCCTTTGCTGGCGCGGGTCTGCTCGTCGTCATACTCAAACGGACAATCCATCGTTCGCGTCCTGATGGAGCGGGACTGTTCCTGCATGGCACTTCTCTCAGTTTTCCCAGCGGCCATGCGGTTGGATCCATGGTCGGGTTCGGGATGTTGACGTACGTGCTGTTGAGATGCCGAGTCACAGGTCATGCATCTCGCGCGGGTGTGGTCGCAACTGCCTCGTTGATCGTTGGGCTCATCGCCTACAGCCGCCTCTACCTTGGCGTGCACTACATCAGCGACGTAATTGCCGGGCTCGCACTCGGAACGGTGTGGTTGATCATCTGCGTTGGTGCCGCCGAGTTCGCTCGACGCCACGGCCCGCCGCTTGCACGTGGTAGACGCGCGGCGCGCAATCGACGTCGTTGACGAACGACCACCCTGCAACAGCGAGCACAACCGATGTCCACAGATTCAAACAAAGAAGCCGTCTCCATCATGAATGATTTGATCGAGACGTGCCGCGACGGCGAGAAGGGATTTGCTGCGGCCGCCGAGCGCGCCGAACGTCCCGATCTCAAGCAACTGTTCAACAGCCTGTCCTCGCAACGTGCGACGTTTACGCACGAGCTCGAAATTCAGGTGGAACGTTTCGGCGGAACGCCTGCCGACATGGGCCACATCGCCGGTGCCGCGCACCGCGGATGGATAGCGGTGAAGTCGGCAGTGGCGAGCGATGACGACGGGGCCATTCTCGACGAGTGCGAACGCGGAGAGGACTATGCGAAGAAGGCATATGCCGACGCGCTCGCCAAGCCACTGACGGACGATGTGCGGCCATTGGTGGCGCGTCAAGCAGCGGACGTCCGTGTGGCGCACGACCGCGTTCGCGATCTTCGCGACCAACAGCACGTATCGCACGACGGGCCAGCCGCGTAGTCGGTGAGACGGTCACAGGTACGGGTGCAGCGGCGGTGGGGTGTCAGTGCGACGACGATTTCAGTCGTCGCACTCGTCGCGCTTGCGTGTGGAACGACGGCTCGCCTCCCGATCGGTGCCGGCATCGGCGCAAACCCGCAGCTCCCTCCGCCGCAAACGTCGCTCATTCCCACCACGAAGATCGCGCCGGCAATCGGCTGGCCAGTCGGCTCAATGCCCATTGGCGTGCTTGGCACTCGCGTCAATGCGTTCGCGTCCGGACTCGAGCACCCGCGGTTCGTATACACGCTGCCCAATGGCGACGTGCTCGTAACCGAAGCGAATGCGCCCGCTCGCCCCGACGATGCCAAGGGAATTCGTGGTTGGTTTTTCAAACGCTTTCAGCGCAAGGCTGGAGGGGCAGCGCCGAGTGCGAACCGCATTTCGTTGTTGCGTGATGCGGACGGCGATGGCGTTGCGGAAACGCGATCGATATTTGTTGCCGGATTGAATGCGCCATTTGGCGTCGTACTCGTCGGGAAAAATCTGTACGTGGCCAGCACCGATGCCGTGTTGCGCTTTGCCTACGGGGAGGGCTCGACGGCAATCAGTGGACAAGGGGATACGGTGGTCATGCTGCCCGCAGGGACCCTCAATCACCATTGGACCAAAACGATTGTTGCGTCGCCGGACGGCAACAAGCTGTATGTGAGTGTTGGCTCGAACAGCAATGCGGCAGAGAATGGCATGGACAAAGAGACGGATCGTGCCAGTATCTGGGAGATCGATGTGAAAACGCGTTCGCATCGCATCTTTGCCTCCGGACTGCGCAATGCAGCAGGTCTTGCGATCGAGCCGACAACGGGCGCGTTATGGGCCGCGGTGAACGAGCGTGATGAACTCGGTGGCGATCTCGTGCCCGACTACATGACGGCGGTTCATGACGGCGCCTTCTACGGATGGCCATACAGCTACTTCGGTCAGCATGTTGACACCCGCGTGAAGCCGCAGCGCCCCGACCTCGTCGCCAAGGCTGTCGTCCCGGACTACGCACTCGGCGCGCACACCGCATCGATCGGACTCGTGCCGTCGAAGGGCACCACACTCCCCACCGCATTCCGTGATGGCATGTTCGTTGGCCAACACGGCTCATGGAATCGCGATCCGCTGAGCGGCTATAAGGTCATCTTTGTGCCGTTCGTGAACGGGAAGCCATCAGGGGAACCGATCGATGTGTTGACCGGATTTCTGACGGGCGACAACCGAGCGATGGGTCGACCGGTTGGTGTGGCAATCGACAAACGCGGTGCGCTGCTCGTGGCTGACGACGTCGGGAATACGATTTGGCGCGTGTCCACTGCACGCTGAGATCTGTAGCCATTGGCATTCGCGATCCCAAGTGAGGTCCCAGGCGATCTAATGGGGTCCGTTAATTTTTCCTCAATCGCCGCGTTGTACCGTGCGCGCCACCTGTAGCTCAGCCTTCAATCGCGCCTGCTCCAACTCGGCGGCGAGCTGCAACTCTTTGGCGCGCAGTGCTGCGAGCACCAATTGCTCATTCGCTTCACGAAGATCGGCGTGCCAGCGTTCGTGTTCGGCGATGGCGAGCTCCTGACGCGACGTCACTCGGCGTGCCATATCGAAGTCTGTTGACGGAGCTTCATCGTATCCCGGAGAGTCGTCGTGAAAGACGATTCCACCTGCGGGAAGACGCTTCGCACGATACATCGCAGCATCGGCTCGCGCGATGAGCGTCTCGACATCGTCGCCATCATCAGGGAAGAAGCTGACCCCGATGCTCGTCGCGAGCTGCAAAACGTGAACGCCAATCCGATAGGGAGCCGCAATCGCGGCGATGATCTTCTCGGCGATGATTGCGGCGTCTGACGTATGCGCTACATCGGAGAGGAGAATGAGGAACTCGTCGCCGCCATGACGGCTCACCGTATCGGACGCGCGAACCAATGACGACAGACTCTCGGCCACATGTTGTAGCACTTGATCGCCGATAGAATGCCCCAGCGTGTCGTTGACCTGCTTGAATTCGTTCAGGTCGAGAAATAGCAGCGCGAGCCGAGTGCCATGGCGCCGCGCATTGGCGATGGCCTGCGTGAAGCGGTCGTGCAGCAGCGTTCGGTTGGGAAGCTGGGTGAGTGGATCCAGTTCGGCGGACCGCGACGCCACTCGCAATGCTCGGGTTGAAAGTTCGTTCTCTGCCTGCGTGCGTAGCATCGAAACCACCAGCCGCTCGTTGGTGTCGCGCAGGCGCAATGCACTACTCTCGCCCAGTTGACGATCCGCTTCAACGAGCTCCTGCTGCAGCGACGTCAGCACTGCTCGCGCATCGAGTGCTTGAGCCTTCAGTGCTCCGATTTCGCTTGAGAGCTCGGCGATGCCAGGACGAGCGGGCTGCTCACGCCTCGTCTGTTCGGGCTCTGGACGCACGGGCTATTGAGCGACTGCGGCCAACGGTACACCCTCTGACGTGCGCGCTTGCGTTGGGCTTCCCGCCAGCAGTCCTTCTTGGTCACCGATGATTGCGCCGATCTGAATCCCAAAATCGTCGATGTGGTATTCCCGAAGTTCGTCGGAATGCGCGCTCCCGCGCACCTTCACGACAGCCAACACACGGCGCAGGCGACTTTCGACCTCGACATAGCGTTGCACGATGATCGCGTCAGTCAGAAATGCGGTGCCATAGGGACTGAAACGCAGGTCCGTGAAGCGGTCTTCGAGCTCTGAAGTCATGAACACCGTTACACCCGTCGCGACCAGTGCGAACACCAGCTGTGACAACGACTCGCGGAAGTCTTCCCGGAAGGTTGGCGCGATCGCGAGCTCGAATCCCGACAGCGAATCGATGACAACGCGCGTCGCTTTCAGTCGCTGAATCTCGCGAACAATGCGCACCAGAACTTCGTCGATGCTGACGTCGAGCGCATTGGTGTCCACCAGCCCCACCGTTTTGTTCGCAATCAGGTCGGCGACGACGCGGTTCAGGGATCGGTTCGGGTTCTGTTCGAATGCGGCGAGGACTCCTGTCTCACCACAGCGTGCACCTTCGGCGAGGAATGCAGCCGCCATGATGCTCTTGCCGGCGCCAGATGGTCCCGCGACCAGCAAGGAATAGCCACGCGGGATGCCACCACCCATCATCTCGTCGATGGCGCCCACGCCTATCTTCAATCGCGGTTGCTCGTGTCGGTTCTGTTCCACTCGTTCTGCAGAGGGTGATGCTACTATCGCGAACACTTCGACGCCCCCCATGCCGATCCGGAATGAATGCAAACCCGCAATCGTCGCCTGGCCACGCATCTTGACGACTTCGATTTTGCGAACCATCGAGTTGCGTTGCACGCTCTGTCGCAGCCAGATCAATCCGTCAGCAATGGTGAAAACCGGATTTGCTTCAGAGTCCGAGGAGTACTCGCCGATCAGAAAGGTGGTGGCCTGCCAGCTTGTCATCAAAATCCCGAGCTGCTGCACGAAGCGTTGCAGCCTGTTCCGGGATTCGGCCTCGCTGTGAGCGGCCAGGAGTAAGGAACGGAATGAATCAACAAACACAAACGCCGGTTTGTGCTTCTCTACTTCAGCGGTGATGCGTCGGAGCACGCCCTCGAGGTCACTGCCCATCGTGTCGTCAGTAAGGTTCACGAACCGGACGGCACTATCGATGAGGTCGGCGTTGAAGAAATCAAACTGCTGCTGATAGCGGAGCATCTTGAGTGGAGGCTCGCCAAGTACCATCAGGTACAGAGCGGGTCGCTCGACGGTGGCCATCGAGAACATCATTTGATTCGCGAGTGTGGTCTTGCCACAGCCCGGTGGACCTGCGATGAGGTTGAATGAGAACTCCGGGATCCCGCCACCAAGCACGGCATCCAACCCGGGTACGCCCGTTGGAATGCACTTGATCACTACTTTTTCAGTCATGTGTTCGGTCCGGTGCGAACGCGCCGTTCGTCCCGCTGACCAGAGTAGGTCGAAGCAGACGTTCGGTGAGCGAGATTCCGACCAGACTGGTCAGTAAATCGCGAAAGTGCCGCTGCAACTCGCGACCACCGGCTGCAGCGTCTGTGCTGCTGCGCTTGACGAGTGTGGTTTTCAGGGCCTTGAGATCCATCACCGACTGCGTGTCATCGCAGCCCTCGATCATCCACGGATAGTTCTCCTCGCAGCGGTGGAGGCTGCGATGATAGAGTGCGCCGACGCCGAGTCGTCCGACAATCGGTGCAAGAGCGACCTCCATGGCGTGCAATGAGGTCACGACAGAGGCCGCAACCTCGTCGGCGTCAGCCTGTCGATGGTTCGTTTCCGCGTGGCCTCCGGCCATGTCGCGGCGTGCGTTGCCTTCCATTGGTGCTCACGTTGCCTAGCTGCATCTGAATGTCCGGACGACGACGCGCCGCTCCGCGTCGTCGTGATCACCCTGCTTAAGAGCACATACCGTGCCGTGGGCGTGCTTTGTAGCTGAGACACCGCTGTCCTTACCCTCGGGCATTATGGGTTCGCTGTGACCCAGCTGCGCGTCAGCGCGCGCGCCCCTGCTTCCATGCGTTGAGCAATGTGTCGTAACTGATCGTCACGCCTTTGGGCTTTTCGTTGGCGAGTTTCTTCCACGGTGCGCCCGTGTCGCTGAGATACGTATTCGGATCACCAACGGCGTTGAGCTTCGGCGCACAGTGCGCCATCCCTGCGCGTTCGAGGCGGCTCATCACCTGATCTATCTCGTCGGCGAGATTGTCCATCGCCTGCTGCGGCGTCTTCTCGCCCGTGACGGCGACGGCAACATTCTTCCACCACAGCTGCGCCAGCTTGGGATAGTCAGGAACGTTGGTTCCCGTCGGTGTCCATGCAACGCGAGCAGGGCTACGATAGAACTCGATCAACCCGCCGTACTTGTTGGCGTTGGTGGTGAAGTAGTCGCTGCGAATGTCGCTGTCGCGAATGAACGTCAGCCCCTTGATCGACTTCTTGAGTGACACGGTCTTGCTCGTCACGAACTGCGCATACAACCACGCGGCAGCCGTTTGATTTGCATCGTGATCGGCAAAGAACGTCCAGGATCCCACGTCCTGATACCCGTTTTGCATCCCGGGCTTCCAGTACGGTCCGTTCGGTCCCGGCGCCATGCGCCACTTGGGAGAACCATCGGCGTTCACAACGGGGAGGCCGGGCTTGGTCATGTCAGCGGTGAACGCGGTATACCAGAAGATCTGCTGCGCAATTTGCCCCTGTGCAGGCACCGGGCCGGATTCGCCGAACGTCATCCCTGCCGCTTCCTTGGGGGCAAACGCTTTCAGCCACTCGACGTACTTGGTGAGTGCATAGACTGCGGCAGGCGAGTTCGTGGCGCCTCCACGCGCGACTGCCGCCCCAACTGGCGTGCACTTGTCGGCCGCGACACGAATGCCCCATTCGTCCACTGGCAAACCGTTCGGAGTACCGACGTCGGCGGCACCGGCCATCGAGAGCCATGCATCGGTGAATCGCCACCCGAGCGACGGGTCCTTTTTGCCGTAGTCCATGTGCCCATAGATCGGCTTGCCGTCGATGGTCTTCACCTCGTTGGTGAAGAACGCGGCGATGTCTTCGTATGCGCTCCAATTGAGTGGCACGCCGAGTTCGTAGCCGTACTTCGCCTTGAACGCGCTCTGCAGTTCGGGGCGCGCAAAGAGATCGGCGCGGAACCAGTAGAGATTCGCAAACTGTTGATCGGGCAACTGATACATCTTGCCATCGGGACCGGTGGTAAAGCTCGTACCGATGAAATCTTTCAGATCGAGTCCGGGGTTCGTGAACTCTTTTCCTGCACCCGCCATATAGTCGGACAACGCGAGCACTTTGCCGTAGCGATAGTGCGTGCCGATGAGATCCGAGTCCGAGATCCAACCGTCGTAGATCGACTGCCCTGACTGCATCGACGTCTGCAACTTCTCGACGACGTCACCTTCCTGCAGCAGGTCGTGCGCGACCTTGATGCCGGTGATCCCCTCGAACGCTTTCGCGAGTGTCTTGCTCTCGTACTCGTGTGCCGTGATCGTCTCGGACACCACCGAAATCTTCTTCACACCCTTGGCCTTCAGTTTCGCGGCTGCATCGATGAACCACTGCATCTCGGCCGTCTGTTGCTCTCGGCTCAATGTGGACGGCTGAAATTCGTCGGTGATCCACTTTGTCGCCGCCGCGCCGCCGTCAACGGGCTTCGTGTCGCCACTGCACGCCAGTAGCATGAGCGGGGCGGTTGCGGCGAGGTGTCGGAAAGAGAAGCGCACAGTTCCTCGAAAGCGGTAGGATGTCCGAAGGCGTTGCATCATGCAGCAACTCGCTAAAACTCACCCTTTCCGCATCACCACCGCCAGCACCAACAGCGACGTACCGAGCCCGATCCACATGGACGGTTCTCCGGTGAGGCCGAGCAACGGGGTGAGTCGCGTACGGACGGCGATGAAGGCCAGGTTGGTGAACGCAACGCAGAGCAGGCCAATGAATAGGCGATCGCCCCGGGTGGTAGCAATCGGGAGAAAGCCGCGCCGCATGATGCTGGGCGAGCGGATCTCCCATGCCGTCATCAGCGCCAGCACCAGTCCAATGCAGCCGAAGAACACGGCAACCGGTGTCGTCCACGCCATCCAGCCGAGCATCAGCGTTGATCTCCGTTGGCGCGCATCAGACGCGTCCCATGGCGAAGCCCTTGGCGATGTAGTGGCGCACGAACCAGATCACGATCGCACCCGGCACCAGGGTGACCACACCCGCCGCCGCCAGTACGCCCCAATCCATCCCCGATGCAGACACGGTGCGGGTCATGACGGCCACAATTGGTTTGGCGTTCACGCTGGTGAGTGTACGGGCCATCAGCAGTTCCACCCAGCTGAACATGAAGCAGAAGAACGCCGCGACGCCGACACCTGACTTGATGAGCGGCAGAAAGACGGTGCCGAAGAATCGCGGGAAAGTGTAGCCGTCGATGTAGGCTGTTTCGTCGATTTCCCGAGGAATGCCGCTCATGAAACCCTCGAGAATCCAGACGGCCAACGGCACGTTGAAGACGAGGTGCGCCATTGCAACGGCAATGTGCGTGTCCATCAAGCCGAGTGTGGAGTAGAGCTGAAAAAACGGCAACAGGAACACGGCCGGCGGTGTCATGCGGTTGGTGAGCAACCAGAAAAAGACGTGCTTGTCGCCAATAAAGCGGTAGCGTGAGAAGGCGTATGCGGCGGGGAGCGCGACGAACAGCGAAATGACCGTGTTGAGCGCGACGTAGATGAGCGAGTTGATGTAGCCCGAGTACCACGACTCGTCGGTGAAGATCGTGCGGTAGTGCTCCAGCGTGACCGCGCGCGGGAAGAAGCTGAACGCGGAGACGATTTCTTGATTGGTGCGCAGCGACATGTTGATCATCCAGTACACCGGGATGATCGCAAAGAGCAGATACGCGACGAGGAATATCGTGCGGGCGTGAAAGCGCCGTTCAGCCATTCGCCCCGTCCGGCATCGGGTCCTGCCCCTGTTCGTGCCCCACGCGCTGCATCCACTGATAGAGCACGAAACAGAGCAGCAGGATCAGCAGGAAGTAGATGAGCGAGAACGCTGCCGCCGGACCGAGATCAAATTGGCCCACCGCTTTCTGTGTCAGATATTGACTGAGAAATGTGGTGGCGTTGCCTGGGCCGCCGCCGGTGAGCACAAACGGTTCGGTGTAGATCATGAAGCTGTCCATGAAGCGCAGCAGCACCGCGATCATGAGCACGTCGCGCAACTTGGGAAGCTGAATGAAACGAAACACAGCGAGTTTGCTCGCGCCGTCGATGCGCGCGGCCTGATAGTACGCATCCGGAATGGCGCGCAGGCCGGCAAAGCAGAGCAGGGCAACCAGCGGCGTCCAATGCCACACGTCCATGAGCAAAACGGTGGCCCACGCATCGCCGGCGTGACCGGCATAGTTGTAGTCGACACCCATCTTTACCAGCGTCGCGCCAAGCAAGCCGATATCGGTGCGCCCGAAGATCTGCCAGATCGTGCCCACGACATTCCACGGAATCAGCAGCGACATCGCGACCGTCACGAGCACCAGCGACGACCGCCACCCTTTGGCCGGCATCGACAGCGCGAGCGCAATTCCGAGCGGCACTTCAACCAGCAGTACACACACGGAGTAGATGACCTGTCGCAGCAACGCCGCGTGTAAATCCGGGTCACGCAGCACGGCCGCAAACCACTCCGTCCCGACAAACACCCGACGTTCGGGCGAAATGATATCCTGCACCGAGTAGTTGACGACGGTCATGAGCGGCAGCACCGCCGAGAAGGCGACGCACAGCACCACCGGCAGAATCAGCCACCACGCCTTCTGATTGACGGGCTTCATCTGGCGGCCGCCTCAACCCGCTCAGTCAGCCGGTCGTCGACGTACACACAGCTCTGTGCGTTCACCACAGAAAGCCACACCTGCTCGCCGATTGCGGGCGTGGTACTCTCCGCATGCAGTCGCGCGCGCACGATCGCCGAATGCTCGCCCTCACCGACGCGCGCAGACAACAGCAGGTATGTGCCGATATCCTGCACCTGAGTCACCTGCGCGCAGATCGCTCCGGCAGCATGCGGCTGCGCAATCGCGACGTATTCCGGCCGGACACCGAGTGTGAACTGTTGCTCGCTTCCTGAGGCACTGCGCATCGCCTCGTCGACAGTCACACGCTGCTCGGCAATGGTCCACGCGTCACTCATCGCCTCGGCACGCGCCGGGAGAAAGTTCATTCCGGGCGATCCGATGAAATAGCCGACAAACGGATGCGCCGGACGCTCGTACAATTCCGACGCACTCCCGGTCTGCACGGCGCGCCCCTGCATCATCACCACGATCTGATCGGCGAAGGTGAGTGCCTCCACCTGATCGTGCGTGACATAAATCAGCGTCAGCTTGAGCTCCGCGTGAATCTGCTTGAGCTTGCGACGCAACTGCCACTTGAGCTGCGGATCGATCACGGTCAGCGGTTCATCGAACAAGACTGCAGATACATCTTCGCGGACCAAACCACGCCCCAGCGAGATGCGCTGCTTTGCATCTGCGCTGAGCCCCGCGGCACGACGATCGAGCTGCGGGTTCAAGTCCAGCAACTCAGCGATCTGTCCAACGCGCGCCGCAATGCGCGCCGACGCCACGCCACGATTGCGCAACGGGAACGCGAGATTTTCGGCGACGGTCATCGTGTCGTACACAACCGGAAACTGAAACACTTGCGCGATGTTCCGATCCTGCGGTGAGCGTAACGTGACCTCAACGCCATTGAAGCGCACCGTGCCCTGTGACGGCGCCAGCAGCCCGGAGATGATGTTGAGCATGGTGGTCTTCCCGCACCCCGATGGGCCCAGTAACGCGTACGCGCCACCGTCTTCGAACGACATCTTCATCGGGCGGAGCGCGTAATCTGTGTCGCGTTGCGGGTTGGCCGCGTACGAGTGTGCGAGATCGAGGTCGATGCGCGCCACGTCAGTGAGACTGCATGATGGATGCACGTGCGGCATGCGACGACGGGGCGTGCAGCAGCTTCTCGTCGGCTCCGAACACATACAGTTTCATGGGATCGACAAAGAGCGTAATCGGCGCGCCGAGTGCGAAGAGGTGTACACCCGGTAACTGCGCAACGACGGTACCGACTGCGCTCTCGACATGCACAAAGGTGTCCGAGCCCGCGATGTCCGCGAGGGAGACGGTGCCTTGCAGCATCTCATCGCCCTCGCGGCGAGTGAGACGCAACGCACCGGCGCGTACGCCGATGGTGCAAGCCCCACTGGCGAGGTGCGTCAACGAATGTGGGACTGGCCAGCACACACCGTCGCCCAACATAACACCAGCTGGCGTCCACTTGGCTGCCAGGAGATTCATCGGCGGGTCGCTGAACGCCCGAGCAACACGCAACGAATGCGGCGTGTGAAATACTTCGGGCGTCGGGCCGTACTGCAGCAGCTCGCCGCGATCGAGCACCGCCGTGTACCCGCCGAGCAGCAGGGCTTCCGTAGGGTCGGTTGTTGCATAAACAATGGTTGACTCGCCCGTCGCGAACAGCTGTGTCAGCTCTTCGCGCAGCTCCTCTCGCAGTTTGTAGTCGAGGTTCACCAATGGCTCATCCAGCAGCATCAGCGGCGCCCGTTTGGCCATCGCGCGCGCCAACGCCACACGCTGTTGCTGACCGCCGGACAGTTCCGCCGGCAATCGGCCGAGAAACGGCTCTATTCGCAGTCGGGTCGCGATCGCATTGACGCGAGCGTCGATGTCGCCGACGTTGGCACCGGCCGCGCGCTGTCTTCGCAGCGGCGACGCAATGTTGTCGCGAACTGTAAGCGACGGATAGTTGATGAACTGCTGATACACCATCGCGACGTTCCGCTCGCGTACAGGTCGTCCCGTCACATCGACATTGTCAACCAGCACCCGCCCGCTCGTTGGTGCATCGAGTCCGGCCATGATGCGCATCAGCGACGTCTTACCCGATCGCGTTGCGCCGAGCAGCACAGTGAGCGCGCCGGGAACGGGTGACAACTCGATCGGATAGAGATGTGTCTCTGCGCCAACGCGTTGTGCTACGTGGTCGAGCACCAGCTTCATGGCTGCAGTCCCATGGGTAACCTCGGCGTCTCCCGTCGCTACGTTGGCGTCTTCGACTGAATGTCGATCCATCCCCGATCCATCCCGCCAAACGTGCCCCGATGCACTTCGCCAACGCAACCCCGATCTCGGCGCGTATCATTGGCGTGACGAACGTATCGGCCTCCAGCCTCACCAGTGCCCATGAAACCCACCGTTCGAACTTTTGTCCTGGGCTGCGCGATGGCCGCGCCCTATTGCTTTCCCTGGACCACAAAGGCACGGAAGAAGGCGCTGACGCAGGCCGACTGGGATCGCTGACGTCCCATTCAAGGCGCGACAGTCTCAAACGACGGCAAGTGGACGGCGTACACGCTGACACCACAGGTTGGCGATGGTGAGTTCGTGGTTGGTGCCACGTCGGGGAGCGCCGAGTATCGCGTACCGGTTGGGTACATCGGACGGCCCAATAACCAACCGGGTGGAGCGCGTCCGGCGGCCGGGGGGCGGCTTTCCGTCCGGCGGCGGTCGTGGCGGTCGTGGAGGTGGCGGTGCGGGGGGCACGGCGGGCCCCTTCAGCGCGACCCCCGCACGTCTCTTGTGATCGTCAATTTGGCCGACGGAAGCCAGCGCACGCTCCCGGATGTGCGTTCATTTCGCCTGCCGCGCGACAACGGCTCGTGGATGATCTACGCATCGGGTGCCGATACGACGGCGCGTGGCGACAGCAGTGCAGGGCGCGCTGGTGCACCCGGTGGCAATGCCGGCGGAGCGGGTGGTCGGGGCGGCCGTGGCGGCGCGGCCCCTGCCGGACCGCGTCGGGCGTTCGGCACGACAATCGTGCTGCGCAACCTCGATACGACCGCCGAGGAAAAAATCGCGGACGTGCTCACGTACACGTTTGACGACAGCGCAAAGGTCCTCGCGTACACCGTCGCGTCACGTGACAGCACCAAGGACGGGGTCTATCTGCGCACGATGGCGACGGGTGCCGTGAAGACCGTGGCGAGCGGTCGCGGCAACGATCGCGACTTCAGTCTCGATCACAGGCAGCAGCAGTTCATCTTCAGTACTGATCGCGACGAATTCGGCAAGCCGAACGCGAAGAGCACCCTGTTCATTGGTTCGGTGAACGCCGGTGTCGCGACGCCTGTGATCACGCCCTCGCAATTGCCAACTGGCATGCGTCTCGCGGACAACGGTGCCGCCTTCACGCGCAGTGGCGCGGCTATTCGCGTCAACCTTGCACCGCCGCCGGAAGACACGATTCCAGCCGACTCACTCGTTGGCAAAGCGGTCTTCGATCTGTGGCACGACAAGGACGCGCAGCTGCAGCCGACGCAGAAGCTGCAGTTGGGGCGCGAACGCAGTCGCACGTACGACGCGGTCTATCACGTGGCGCTCAAAAAAGTCGTGCAACTCACCACTGACGCGATGCCGACTGTCACCGTCAGTGACGACGAGCGTGCCGTCGATCCAGCCACCGGAGAAGATCGTCTTCGGCGATCTCAATTACGGCGCGCCACAAAAAGCGCGGAACGCGGAAACGTATCTCGTCACCAAGAGCACCTTTATCGACTTCCCGAATCTCTGGGTCGGCAAGTCGCTGGCCGAGCTCACAAGAATCAGCGACGCAAACCCGTGGCCGAAGGACTACAACTGGGGCAGTACGTCGCGCCGACTGGGCGCAACGTTATCGCCCGCAGCGGACAGTACGAGAAAGGGCGTCGACTGGGCAAAGAGGTCTACATGATCGACTACAACAACGACGTGCATAACCCGGCGAGTCGCGCCACAAAGGCAAGGATCAGGTGAACCTTGCCCCCAAGCCGATTACGCCGTAGCCGCGACAAGTTTTGCCATCAGTTCGCGGGCGCGAATCTGCACTACCAGATCCCGATCCTCGGCCGCCATGCGCAGCAACGGCATCGCGGCGGAAGGCCGCAGTCGGACCAGTGCTTCAAGCATTGCAATGCGCAGATCCGATGAGAACGTGCCACGGGCCGATGGCGAGCAAAGCTTGACCAAACGCGGCACGGCATCCGGGCTGGTGCTGGATACGAGCGCACGCAACATCTCGTGTTGCATGTCGTCGTTGCGCTCCAGCTCCAACGCATCGCCAACGGCCGCGGCGTTGATGTGCTTCCCGCTCAACTTGCGAAGGTTTCGGAACGCGCGATGACGCACGGTGGCCGACCTGTCCTTCAGGGCAGTGGCGAGCGCCGCACATGCGGCCGGTGTGCCGATTCGCGAAAACGCGGTTGTCGCTGCGAGTCGCACGCGTTCGTCCAAATGGTTGAGCACCTGCGCTAACGCAGCCTCTACGCCCGGAGTCTTCATCGCGCCCAGCAGCGATGCCGCGTTCCGCACCACGTACCACATCGGGTGCGATAGACTGCGCAGCAGCAGCGCTGTGCCGAGCTGCATCTCGACAATCGCGTCAAAGAGAGCGCGCCGCTCCAACCGACCGGTTTCCGCGATCAGACGCCCAATGAGTGCACCGGCGCCTGCGTCGCCTGCACGCTGCAGCACTTCCAGCACTTCGTCGCGCGCAATGTCTGTGCTTTGCAAAAGCTGTGCGACAAGGTCAAGCGTCGTTGTCGAGACAAGTTGGTCGAATGTTGCGGTCCATACGGCGCGCAAGTCGTCGGACGCGTCACCGAGGAGAGCGCAATGACGCTCCGCCCGGAGCACATCGAACAGGAGATAGGCCATGTTGACCGCATCGCCCTCGGACAGGTACAGCTGCATCTGCTCGATGAGTCGGTCGGAGAAGATATAGGCGTCGTCGACGGTAGCGCAGGCGAGCGCGGCCGACACATTCGGTCGCACTGCGCGTTCCGACAGCGATCCCTCTTCGCTGAGCGTGCCGTGGCGCTCACTGTGAACTTTGAATCCCACGTGCCAGCAGCCGAGTTCGTGGGCGCGAAGGTCGATGCGTGCATCCGGTCCGGTGGAGGCTTCGGACAACAGGTTGGCGACGAGCAGCAGTTCCTTGGGAGCAGCGAGAGATTCGACGTGGATCGCGGAGACACCATGTCGATGCATCGCCTCAACGAGCGGCTGGACAAGCGCAGCGTCGGCCATCAGGGCCTGATCGTCGGCGCACAGCGCGCCGCCGACCTCGGTGAAGACGACATCGACGTGATTCGCGTTTTCACAAACGCTGACAAACGCCCCGCGAAGGGCGTCTTGATCTTGCTTGGTGCTCAGTTGGTGTACCAGCGTCGCAAATGCCACTGCGAGGCCTGAACCGTCCGGCGTCGAAAGGTCCATCTATGCCGCCTCCTCTGCCACGAAGCTCGTCAACACAAAAAATCGGCCAGAGCCGACCGCTCAGTTCGCGACCGCTCCGCCACCCACGCACCCATACGCTCAGACGAGTGACCGCTGCTTTCGTCATGCCGCTGCGCTGCAATATCACAGCGGTTGAGCCCAGTGGCTCTCGCGCCGTCGGTGGCGACGCACGAACTTGCACTGCAAGTCCCGCTCCCCTCCGACTCTCCTCGGGCGCCCAGCTCGCTCGCACGCCATCCCGTCCCAAGCCGAAAATGCTACGCCGTCATCGTCTTACTCTCGCAGGATTCGTCACCGCGATGCTGCCCGTTGTCGTTGCCGCGCCGCTGTACTCCCAGTCCGGCGCTGGCACCCGATTACAGAATGGCGCTGAGCGGGCGACGCTTCCGGAACGTGCCGTGCGCCGCGACATCCCGATCACCAACGCCATCCGGCGTGCCTATGCGGCTGGCACACGCGACTCGACCGGGCGTCCCGGCCGCAGCTACTGGCAGCTCCGCACCGACTACAGCATCGATGTGACGCTCGACGCGCCGGCCTCGCGCCTCAACGGAAAGGCGCGCATCACGGTGCACAACACCAGCCCGGATTCGTTGACCGCGATCGCCCTGCGCCTCGACCCGAACCACTTCCTCGGCAACGCCCCCCACTCTGCGCCTTGGGTCCCGGCTGAGGTGACCGACGGCATGGTCATCTCGCGCATGAGCATCGACGGGAAGGCCGTGAACTTTTCGTCGAATACGGCGCCCGCAAGCGACGGGAGCTCGGGGGCCCGGGCGATTGCGGCCGCGCAGCAGAATGCCGCCAATGCGCCCGCGTCCGAGCCGGTGCTGCGAAATGGCCGCTCCACCTCGGCCAGCGTGCGCCTCAGCAAGGCGATTGCCGCTGGTGCGACATCCGTCATCGAGATCGACTGGTCGCACAAGCTCCCCGGCGGTCCGGGTTCGGGGCACCGTATGGTGCAGCGCTGGGCCGATACGCTTTATCAGCCTACGCAGTGGTTTCCGCGCGTCTCGGTGTACGACGATCTGCGCGGCTGGGACCCCGAGCTCTACTTGGGTCCGTCGGAGTTCTACAACAACTTCGGAACGTTTGATGTGAGCATCAACGTCCCGGCGGGTTGGATCGTGAGTGGCACCGGTGTGTTGCAGAATCCGGAGCAGGTGTTGACGCCAACGGCGCGCCAGCGGCTGGCGAACGTCACCGGGTCGGACGCGATCACGACGATTGTGGGCCCGGACGAGATTGGACCAGGGCAGGCGACAGCCACCGGCGATGCGAATGGCCGCCTGACGTGGCGCTTTCACGCTGACACGGTGAACGATTTCGCGTGGGCCACGGCCAAGAAGTTCGTCTGGCAGGCCACACGCGCGACGATTCCTGCCAAGGGCGTCATCCCCATCCACATGCTCTTCCTCCCCGGTCGGGCGTCGCAGTTCGCGCGCGCTGGCGAGATCTCGCGGCATGCGCTCGAGTTCTACTCGAAGCTCTGGTTCCCGTATCAGTTCCCGCAGCTGACGCTACAGGATGGGCCGAGCGCGGGCATGGAATACCCGATGGTGATCAACTCCAATCAGGGTGCGGCCGATCACGAGACGGGTCACCAGTGGTGGCCGATGGTGGTGAGCAACAACGAAACGTGGTACGGCTGGATGGACGAAGGCTTCAATCAATACATGAATATTCTGTCCGACGCTGACGCCGCGAAACGCGCACCCAATCTCGATGGACGCGGTCAGTCATACGGTAGCACGAGTGGCAACGAAGCCGAGCCGCCGATGATGTGGAACGCGAACTACGCGGGCCCGCAGTTTTACGGTTTCCAGACGTACAGCAAGACGCCGCTGATGTTGTCGGCGCTGGGCGGTGTCGTTGGCGATAGCGCAGTACAACGCGCGCACAAGGAGTGGGCGACGGCGTGGATGTTCAAGCATCCATCCCCGTGGGACTACATGTTCTTCATGAACAAGGCACTTGGCCGCGACCTTGGGTGGTTCTGGAACTCCTGGCTGTTCACGACCGAGAGTGTTGATGCACGCATCGACACCGTGAAGACGCAGGGGATGCGCACGAGTGTTGTCGTGAAGCAGGATGGGCAGATGCCGTCGCCTGTGGTGCTCGAGGTACGGTTCGCGTCGAGCGGTCCGGCCATTCGCCCGATGAAGAACGCGGTGCTGACGGATAGCGTCACGGCGGTGGTGACGTGGCCGGTGGATGTGTGGTTTGCCGGCAGCCGCACGTACACGGCGGAGATGGTGTTTGGTGGGCGGAAAATCGAGAAGATCACGCTCGATCCGCAGCGTCGGTTTCCGGATAAGAACGCGGCGGATAACGTGTGGCCGAGGGCCGCGAATGTGCCGGTAGGGAAACCGCGATGAACGAAGTGCTTCAGAAAAAGTTCAACGCGCAGCGCGAAACGATTGAGGCGATGTGTGAGAGGTTTGGCGTCGCCTCGCTGGATCTGTTCGGGCCAGCGACCGCGCCGGACTGGCGCCCGGACACAAGCGATCTCGATTCCGTAGTGACGTTCGACTCCGTGCAAGCGTCGACTCGACCAAGGCGCGCGTCTATGCGCAGTGATGCGGCGAGGAGATGCCAGTTGGCACAATCAGCAGCGATGTTTTTCGCGCCGGGACAGACCGCCTGGTATGTGGCCGAGGTGAAACCTACCGGCGCGACATCCATCGACGTGGATGTCGCCGCCCATGGATCACCGCGAGGACCACGATGCGGTTGGGTTGGTTGACGAAGCACACCACATAGGGAAAACGACGGAGCGGCAGCTTGCGAATGTCGTCGACGATGACGGGTGCTGTGCTGGCTCGCGCTCGATGGCTAAAAAGGCGACGCGCACCGCGCGGAAGAACTCGTTGCCCAGTGCGAGGGTCCGCTCCTGATATCAGCGGAACGCATCCGCAATCTCCGCTCGGGCCAGTCGCTGAACGAACAAGCGCGGCGTCACGCGCCGCGCTGCTCGATCTCGCCCAGGACGATCTGCCACGGGTCCCCTGTATCTCGTCCGGATGCAAGCTCGACGCGGCGCAGCCGCAGTTCGGCGATTTGCTCCGCACCAGGTTCGACCTCGGACGACTCCAGGCTGTCCCAGAGTTGCTCAGCGAGATCGATGCGCGAGATCGATCCGCTGGGCGGGCGTGAGGTGGCTGAAGTCGAGGATAGGACTGGACATGTTTGAATTTGCGGCGTTGCGAGGCTGCAGTACAAGCGGCGTCGGATTGAACGGTCGCAGCCGTTCACTCGTTGCGTGCCGACCTCTGCTCCGAGCGAGACGATCAGAGGTCGGCAGTCCGGAACTCAGTCTGAGGTCTGCTCCGCCCCCGCAGCGTCCGGCGGAAGGCGTCCCGGCGTCGGCGGTGCCCCGATCCGGTCCAGCTCCGCCTCAATGGCCGGAATCTCCGTCGTCAGCAGCGGCTTGAGCTTTTCGTACTCGGCCTTGAAGTCCGCCGCTGCGGTGTCGTACTGCTCGCGATTGGTGGTCGTGGGCGGATTCAACATGCCACCGGGTATCGCGTTGTTCGCGTGCGTCTGAATGGAAACCGGCACCGGTTCCCCCCGCGCCGAATTGACGTTGTCGCCACGGAGCTCGCGTAGTGCAAGCGTCAACCGGCGGCTCATGTCTCGCGATTTGTCAGTGAGGGCCTTGGGCGCGCTCGGCATCTGATCGAGCACTTTGATGATCGCCTCCATTTTGGCCTTGGCCGCCGTCGCGGCCTCGACCGCGGAGCTAACCTGCCGGGAGAGCGCCTGCGCCTTGGTGCGGAAGGTGAGGTTCGCTTCGCGGTCGGCCACGGTTGTGGTTGCGGCCGGGTCGTGCAGCACGCTGAATGACACGGGTGTGCTGATTGGTGTGTACACGCCCATCTCACGTCGTACGAGTGTGACCGTGTACTTGCCGGGCGGCACCGGGCTACCGGCACTGCCACCACCACGCCCTCCCCCGGGTGCACCCGCTGCTGACGTCACCGCCGACGCCTCGCCCGGCGCATCGAGTGCGCCCCGCAGGTCCCACATGACTCGGTGCGTGCCACGCGCACCCGGAATCGTTAGCACGCGCCACACCTTACCCGCAGCGTCTGCGATGGACGCACCCAGCACCACCGCCTCCTCGTCGGCCTCCGCGAGAAAGTCTTCCGGTGTTGGATAGACAATCGGCTTGCCGGCACGTTCGGCGGTGCGCTGCGCCTGCACACGCTTGTCCTTGCGCGACGTGAAGACCGCATCCTTGAGCGAATACGTGATTGCCGCGCCGTATTCCGGATTGGCCGCCGAGTAGAGCCCATCGCCCTGAAAGCTGCCGGTGCCGGTACCGCCAAAGATGCCGCGACGGGCGAACGAGACGGCGTCTTTCACGGGATACAGCGTGACCGCTGCCGCGAGCGTTTCGGTGGTGACGTCACGCAGTCGCGCGTAATCATCGATCACGTAAATGCCTCGGCCGAACGTGGCCAGCACGAGGTCGTCGTTCTGACGCTGAATCGCCATGTCCCGCACCTGGATGGTGGGAAGCCCGGGAATCTTGAGCCAATGCGCGCCACCATCCTTGCTCACGAACGCGCCGAACTCAGTGCCCGCAAAGAGCAGCTTTGCGTCCACGTGATCTTCGGCGAACGCGTACACCGTGCCGCGCTTTGGCAGGTCGCTGGCGATCGACTTCCACGTGCGCCCCGCGTCGGTGCTCTTGAGCAAGTATGGCGCGAGGTCTCCGTTCTGATGATTGTTCACAGCCACATACACCGTCGTCGCATCGAAACGCGAACTGATGAGGCGCTGCACGTACGCGTTCGACGGAACGCCCGGCAGCGAGTCGACTTTGCGCCAGCGCGCACCACCGTCTTCCGAGATCTGCACAAGTCCATCATCGGTGCCGATGTACAACAAGCCTTCGGTTTTCTGCGACTCGGCGATGGTGCTGATGTTGCTGTACAACGCGGTCGACTGATTCTTGGCGATGGCGTCAGGGCCCCACACTCGGCCCATCACGGGCATCGCATTGCGGTCCACCTGACGCGTGAGATCACCACTCAGCGCCTTCCACCCGTTTCCGCGATCGTCACTGCGATAGAGCCGCTGCGACGCGGTGTACAGGCGCGTGTTCTTGTGCGGCGAGATGATGATCGGCGTATCCCAATTCCAGCGGCTCGGCGCCTCCCCTCGCAGCTCCTGAGGCTGGATGCTGATGGCTTCGCCCGTCGCCACGTTGAGTCGGACCATCCCGGCGTTCTGGCTTTCCGCGTACACCGTATTCGGGTCCTGCGGATCGATGCGCGAGACGAACCCGTCGCCGCCGTTGGTGACGAACCAATCGGTGTTGAGAATGCCGGTGCTGCTGCGCACTGCGGCCGGGCCGCAGAGCGATTGATTGTCCTGCGTGCCGCCGCACACCATGTAGAACGGTGCATTGTTGCTGACGTCGATGTCGTAGAACTGGGCGATGGGCAGGTTGGCGTAAAAGATCCAGCTCTTGCCCGCGTCCCACGACTGATACAGTCCGCCGTCGTTGCCGTTGATGAGGTGATCCGCGTGCTTCGGGTCCACCCAGATGTAGTGATTGTCCACGTGCTTGCCGCGTTCGCCGAGGTTGCGCCATGTGGCACCGCCATCGTCGCTCACTTGGTTCTGCACGTCGACTGCGTACAAGCGCTGCACGTTGAACGGGTCGGCGAAGAGGGTACCGTAGTACATCGGTTGCGCGGTGTAACCCGAGCGCTTTTCCCAGGTGATCCCGTTGTCATTCGAGCGGAACATGCCTGCGTCGCCCGGTGCCGACTCGACGGTGGCATACACCACATTCGAGTTCACGGGCGACATCGCAAGTCCGATGCGACCCAGCGTCCCTGACGGAAGGCCGTTGGTGATCTTCTTCCATGTCTTGCCCGCGTCGGCGGAGCGGTACATGGCGCTCTCGGGACCGCCGTTGATGAGCGTGTAGAAGTGGCGACGTCGTTGCCACGTGGCGGCAATGAGGACGTCGGGATTGCGCGGATCCATGACCACGTCGGTGACGCCTGTGCGCTCGCTCACCGTGATCAGCGACGCCCACGTCTTGCCGCCGTCCGTCGTCTTGTAGAGCCCTCGATCGCCGCCGTCGGCCCAGAGTGGTCCCTGCGCGGCCACGTATACCACGTCGCTGTTGCGCGGATCGATGATAACGCGTGCGATATGCTCGGACTTCTCGAGCCCCATGCGCCGCCACGTCTTGCCCGCGTCGTCCGAGCGATACACGCCATCGCCGTAGGCCACGCTGCGTTGCGAATTGTTCTCGCCGGTGCCCACCCAGATCGTGGTCGGATTCTTCGGGTCGATCGCGACCGTGCCAATGGAGTACGACGACTGCTTGTCGAAGATCGGTGTCCACGACGCACCGCCATTCTCCGTCTTGAACACGCCTCCCGATGCGACGCCCACATACATCACGGCCGGGTTGTCCGGGTGCACGGCGATGCTCGAGATGCGTCCGCCCGTGACCGCGGGTCCGATCAGCCGTGGCTTGAGCAGCACACCCAGGGCACCGGCAATGCCGCGGTTGGCGCTGGAGTCTGCTCCTGCCGCAACGGTGGTATCGCGCGGTGCCGAATCGGCGCGCGCCGCCGGTGTGCTCGACGCTTTCGCTGTGGGCTTGGCGGCCGGAGCGGGGGATTTCGTTGGCGGTGTCGTCGGCTTGGTCTGGGCGCTCGCAGTCGCGAGAGGCGCGCCAAGCATGGCGATGAACGCGACGGTGCGCGCG
>Ga0105044_10001803_pt1 | contig 29035 bp, 21 predicted proteins | sample MAT01_FD_78092 | JGI IMG/M metagenome (GOLD analysis project Ga0105044, IMG submission 78092) | Freshwater microbial communities from Lake Fryxell liftoff mats and glacier meltwater in Antarctica - MAT-01 | ecosystem: Environmental > Aquatic > Freshwater > Ice > Liftoff microbial mat | place...
CTTCCTCTGCCTCCAACGCGGCACAAACCATCCCCAACTCACTCAACTCCAAGAACGCAGCGCCCAAATGCTCATGGCGGCAGCCAACGCCCAAGGCATTGCCCCCGAAGCCGTTGAAGCCTGGATGGCGCAACAGCAACTCAACGATCCCGCTGTGTTTTTACCCAGACTCAATCAACGCTTAGAAGCCCTGGTCGGAACAGGCTGGTTGTTCGATCGCAGTGGGTTTAGTACCTAAAGCCATCCCCCCAACATCTTAAAGGTTTACGAGCAACAACGTAATAAATTAATTCCTTATGCCATACGCCCTGCTCGGTTTCTAGTGCAGCGCGCTGCTTCGCAGATACCGCAAGGGTCGCATCATCATAACTCGCTTTAATCGGGTGAATTTTTTCCGCCTCCAACTCCCGCAGCGGATTATTGGGATGTAGCCAAAACTGTCCATTCCATTGATTTTGAGCTTTTTCTAAAACAAAATACTTCTTGAAGGCTTGAGCAATGGTCTAATTTCTTCAGACGTAACCTCTCGCCATTGCCCCGGCTCTAACCCATCTAAGCAAAGGTGCGCGATCGCCACTCGCACTAATCGCAGCGTTGGAAATCCGACCGCCGCCGTCATCCGCCTCACCTGCCGATTTTTCCCTTCTGTCAACATTATTTCTAGCCATGCGGTCGGAATAGCTTTCCGTACCCGAATCGGCGGATCGCGTGGCGGCAGTTTGGGTTCACCCTCTAATAACCGCACTTGAGCCGGACGAGTTCGATAGTCTTGAATGCTCACACCTTGGCGAAGTTTTTGCAATGCCGCTTCATCGGGGATGCGTTCGACCTGCACCCAGTAGGTTTTAGAATGCTCAAACTTTGGATCACTTAACTGATGTTGCAGTCGTCCATTGTTCGTCAATAGCAGTAACCCTTCACTATCTTGATCCAACCGCCCTACGGCATAGACTTCTGGAATTGAAATGTAGTCCTTAAGGGTCTGGCGATCGGCTCTGCCATTGCCGCGAGGGTCGCTGCCCTCTTGGGTGAATTGACACAGAACGTTATAGGGTTTGTGGAAAAGAATATGGCGATCGGGCATAGAGCTTCATGAAGAGATATTGCAACAACCTTTTAAGAACAGTTAACAAACAATTTTATCTCTGTAACAACACTTTAAGCTTGTAACTAGATAACCATATCGCTGGGGTAATTGTATGGATATGCAAAAGTATCGTGTGGCTTGCACTCTAACTTTTGGTGATATTTACGGTCAAATTCTTGTTTGGCTGATTGTCATTTTTCTGAGTTTGGCTTCGGCTTTGGCGCTCATGGGCGCTAGCCGACCGGTGTACGCTTTAGCGACTGTGGGAATTATTTTGGTGCTGTCTTTACCGTTTTTGCTGTTTTCGTTTGTGACGACGCTGATCAATCACATTGAATTTACCTCGATTGATCAGGCAACCCAAGTGGCTCCATCCGTACCCATGACGACGCAAAAGCCCGCTCAAGCCGCCGGATAATTTTAAAGATGTAGTTTTTGGGCGAGAAATTTTAGATGAGGGATTTTAGATGAGGGATTTTAGATGAGGGTTTTTAGATGAGGGTTTTTAGACGATATTGAGCGGCGGTCACTCCGCCGTTTTTTTTGTAAGCTAGGGTAATAGAAACCCTTGCCGGATTGAACCGATGAAAAGGCTGCTGCTAATTGGATTGTTTTTGACGGGGCTGCTTTGGGCGTTGTTGAGTTTTTCAGGCTTGGCGAATCCTGGAGAATATCAGTCGATTGTGCTGGACTTTCGGGAAGATTTGGCGGTGGGGCAATTGGAGAAAGAGCTAGGGGCGATCGCCCAAACCTACGGCATTCAGCCCGTTCCCAACAGCGTTTTTTCCCAATCTGATCACCTCTACATTGTGGATGGCGACGCAAAACTGTTGAAGGCACTCCGCCGCTCCCCACTGCGGCAGGCTACCGAATCGATCGCCCCTAACTACATTTATCACGCCTTAGAAGTTCCCAACGACCCAGACTATCCTAAGCAGTGGAACCTTCGTAGCATTAACATTGAGGGTGCTTGGGACAATACTAAAGGCAACGGTGCAACGGTGGCGGTCATTGATACGGGCATCACTCAAGTCATAGACCTGAAAAACACAAAATTTGTCAAAGGTTACGACTTCGTCAACGATCGCGTCGATGCAGCCGATGATAGCGGACACGGCACCCATGTTGCCGGAACGATCGCCCAATCAACCAACAACCAATATGGCGTCGCTGGAATTGCCTACGAAGCCAGTTTGATGCCCCTCAAAGTTCTCAGTGCTGAAGGCGGCGGCACCATTACAGACATTGCCGAAGCCATCCGCTATGCCGCAGATCATGGGGCAGACGTGATTAACATGAGTTTAGGCGGCAGTGGCGATACGAGCGTATTACGAGAGGCGATCGACTATGCCTACAAAAAAGGCGTGGTGGTTGTGGCGGCGGCGGGCAACTCCAACGGTAGCTCGGCGGCGTATCCCTCCCGTTATCCCCACGTCATTGCTGTAGCGGCATTAGATGCCACCGGAGTCAGAGCGCCCTACTCTAACTTTGGTGCCGGGGTCGATATTTCGGCTCCAGGCGGCTTGACTGTGAACGGCAATCCAGCCGGGGGAATTTTGCAAAACACCATTGATCCTGAAACCGGGGCATCTATCTTTACGTCACTCCAGGGAACGAGTATGGCAGCTCCCCATGTTGCCGGAGTGGCGGCGTTGGTCAAATCGGTGGGCATTGAAGACCCTAATCAAATTGCTGAGGTGCTGAAAAAGTCGGCTCGGAGGATGCCAGGAGACGAGCTTAATCAGTATGGAGCAGGGCAACTGGATGCGGCAGCGGCAGTGAAACTAGCACAGCAAGGGAACCTGAATGCGCGCCATTTCTTTGGGTGGCTACGAGAGAATGGGTATCTTAGCCTCAAGTTTTGGTTTGATGGCGGTGCGGTGGCGCTAGTTCCCAAAATTATTATGGTGCTGGGTTCCTACCTGCTAGCTTGGTTTCTACGGGTTTACGTTCCTGTCAGCTTGCCGCTGCTGGGTGGGCTAGTTGCGGGCAGCACGGGGCTATTTTTCCTTAAGGGTTTTTATATTTTCGACTTGCCTCAGTATCCGTTCCGACTTCTGGGCAGTTCTATTCCTGAACTGGGCAGCGCCATTCAGGGCAGTTCAGTTCTCAATCCAATTTTTGCCAGTGTGCTAATTCCTTTTGCACTGATTGCACTATTGCTCAGTCATGCGTGGTGGAAATGGTTTGCGGTGGGTTCGGCATTAGGGGTTGCCGCTTGTTTGGCGGTGAGCGCGATCGCCACCCCCGAAGTGCTGTGGTTAGGGAGCGGGGCGATCGCCCGGACATTCCTCGCCTTTAATGCCCTGCTATGCTTTGGGCTAGCGGCTCTCTCCGCTAAAGCAGTTCACGAAAGGACAGCAACATGAGCCTTACAGTAGAAGGAACCGTTCAGCGATCGCCAATGGGCACAGGCACCTGGGCACTGGTCACCCCCGACGGCAGCACCTACGAAATTTTGAAGGGGGGTGCGCCGAAAGACCTGTTGCAAGAAGGCTTACAGGTCAAGGCCAAAGGGAAAGTGCGGGAAGATGTGATGACAATAGCGATGATTGGCCCTGTGTTAGAGGTTAAAAGCTTCGAGGTAATCGAGCCTTGAAGGATTTTTGAAAAGTAAGTATCACCAATTCTCCGTAGGGGCGCGGCATTCGGCAAAAAAATCCTCGGACTCACTTAAAAATGAGCGCCCGAATGCCACACCCTTACATTGAGGAAACAATCAGTTACGCATCATTCAGCGCTGCAATACCGGGTAGAACTTTGCCTTCCAGCAATTCCAGGCTAGCGCCGCCACCCGTAGAAATGTGGCTCATTTGGTCTGCAAGACCGACCTTTTCAACCGCAGCCACCGAGTCGCCACCACCAATGATGGTGCAAGTGCCTGTTTTGGTTAAGCCTGCAAGGGTGTGAGCGATCGCCTCAGTTCCGGCTGCAAACTTTTCCATTTCAAACACGCCCATCGGGCCATTCCAAATCACGCTCTTACAATCGGCTAGCGCTGCTTGGAACACCTTCACTGAATCAGGCCCAATATCCAAACCCATCCAGCCATCGGGAATATTCTCAACGCTGACCGTTTGAGTATTCGCATCAGGGGCAAATTTATCGGCAACCACGACATCGGTAGGCAGCAACAGCGCCACGCCCTTCTCCTTTGCCTTAATTTCTAAAGATTTTGCCAATTCTAGAAACTCATCTTCTACTAAAGACTTACCCACGTTCAAGCCACGGGCTTTGTAGAAGGTGAAAATCATGCCGCCGCCGATAATCAGCTTATCGACTTTATCTAACAAAGTTTCAACCACCGTGATTTTGCTAGAAACCTTAGAGCCACCAACGATCGCCGCCAAAGGACGCTGAGGATTTTCGATCGCGTTCTGGAGATATTCCAATTCTTTTTCAATCAATAACCCAGCCACACAAGGCTTCAGATAATGGGTTACCCCTTCCGTTGAAGCATGGGCACGGTGAGCCGTACCGAACGCATCATTAACATACAAATCAGCCACAGATGCCAACTTTTTAGAAAATTCTGGGTCGTTCGCTTCTTCTTCTGCATGGAACCGGACGTTCTCTAGCATGGCGACCTGACCATTCTGCATTCCGGCAACAGCAGCAGCCACAGCCTCGCCAATGCAATCATCACATTTGATCACATCTTGACCCAGCAACTCCGATAACCGCTTTGCCACCGGAGTCAACCGCATCGCTTCATTCACTTTGCCTTTGGGACGACCAAAGTGGCTTGCCAAAATGACTTTAGCACCATGATTAGTGAGATACTTAATCGTCGGCAAAGCTGCCCGGATGCGCGTATCATCAGTAATTTTTCCCTGGTCGTTTAACGGTACATTAAAATCAACCCGCACCAGAACGCGCTTTCCTGATAGTTCGGCTGCGGACAAACTGGCTAAAGCTTTTTTCGACATTCAAACCCCCTAAATAAGTCTTTCTACCTATTGGACACTATTTAGTATTGTAAATTGTCAGGGATCATTATTTGAAACGACCCTAAGAAATTACGCAAATTTTTGAAAAGTTCTGTAGCTTCGATCGCCAGACTTGAGAAAATATATAGAGATGACTCCTCAACATAGCAATCCTAAAATGAGAGTAAGACAAAATTTGTTTAAGGGAGAGATTTATGTTTAAGACAGTCCTGTTTCCCATTGATCAAAGCCGCGAATCTCGTGAGGCTGTAGAGACAGTCGCAGGGGTAGTGAAAACCCACGCCAGCCGATTAATTATTTTGTCGGTGGTCGAAACGCCCGAAGAGCCGCCCACCACAGTCGCCGAGATCGAGATGACCTCGGCAAAAGCGATCGCCAAACTCCTCGCTGATGCCAAAGCCCTCTTTCTGTCCCAGGGCATCGAAGCCGAAATTATCGAACGGGAAGGTAAACCCGCCTTCACCATCTGTGACGTAGCCGACGAACTTAACGCCGACCTGATTGTGATGGGCTGTCGAGGTCTGGGGCTAACTGAAGAAGGCGTGGCAGAAAGCGTCACCAATCGCGTGATTAATCTCTCTCCTTGCCCCGTGCTGATCGTACCTTAGCTGATGTGTAGGGCGATCGCTCCCTTAACATCCGCCACCAGCTCATCAATTCGTTCTAAGGTTGTATTCCAAGAACACATAAACCTTGCTCCACCCACCCCAATAAAAGTATAAAACTGCCAGCCCTTTTGCCGTAAATGCTGAAGCACAGGCTCTGGCATTTTGACAAATACCGCATTGGCTTGTCGAGGAAAGAGGAGTTCGATGTTGGCGATTGCCAATAACTGCTCCTCTAAATAAGCTGCACACCAATTGGCGTGCTTAGCATTGTTCAACCAGGCTCCCGTTTCTAACAAACCCAGCCAAGGCGCCGAAATAAATCTCATCTTCGACGCCAGTTGTCCAGCTTGCTTACAGCGGTAAGAGAAATCTTCTGCCAGGGTTTTATCAAAAAACAGAATTGCCTCCCCCATCGCCATACCGTTTTTAGTGCCACAAAAGCACAACACATCTACCCCACTTTTCCAAGTAATCTCTGCCGGACTCCGCTCCATCGCGGCAACCGCATTGGCAAACCGCGCGCCATCCATGTGAACTTTAAACTGGTGCTGAGTGGCGACCTCATGGATCGCCACTAATTCATCGACTGAGTACATCGTCCCAACCTCTGTGGTTTGCGTCAGGCTGATCACTTTGGGCTTGGGATAGTGAATATCATTACGTTTATGCACGATCGCCTCAATCGATCCTGGCGTTAATTTTCCATTCTCACCCTTCGCAATCAGCAGCTTCGAGCCATTAGAAAAGAACTCTGGCGCACCGCATTCGTCGGTTTCAATATGGGCAGTTTCATGACACACAACGCTGTGATAAGACTGACAGAGCGAAGCCAATGCTAAGGAATTAGCAGCGGTGCCATTGAAGACAAAAAACACCTCGCAATCAATTTCAAACAACTGCCGAAAGTAATCCGTTGCCCGCTGAGTCCATTCATCATCACCATAAGCAGGCACGCTTCCAGAGTTCGCCTGCAAGGTATATTCCATTGCTTCGGGGCAAATACCGGAGTAATTATCGCTGGCAAACTGTTCGGGGTTGTTGCTAATCATGATGGCAATGGGTGAAGGTGCATTTGGTTGTACAGTCATTGAGTATCGCAAATACGCTACGCTATGGCTAAGCTTTGTCATTGGTTCGCGCTTTGTCATCAGTTTCCAAAACATCATCAGTTTCTAAAACAAGAGATGCGGTATGACTGCCAAAGTTGTGACCCTTGAGGATTTGTATCATGTGCCCGATCATCAAAAAGCCGAGCTTGTTAATGGAGCGATCGCTTTAATGCCGCCCACAGGCGATGATCCAGGGTATGCAGGCGGTGAAGTGTTTGTGGCGTTAAGAGAATACAGCAAGCGAACTAAGCAGGGTCGTGCCGTTGGCGATAATAAAGGATTTCGAGTAGACTTACCTACTCGTCAGTCTTTTAGTCCAGATGTAGCCTTTCACATTGGCACACCCACCGGAATGGAGTTTTTTGACGGTGCGCCCGTCTTTGCGGTGGAAGTCAGAAGTGCGGGTGATTATGGCGATCGGGCTGAAGCTGAAATGGCGGCGAAACGGGCAGACTACTTTGCCGCCGGAACGCGGGTTGTGTGGGATGTAGATTTGCTGAGTGAAGATGTGGTTCGGGTTTATCGGGCTGATCAACCGAACCATCCGACGATCTACTGTCGAGGCGATCGGGCTGAAGCTGAACCTGCTGTGCCTAATTGGACGATGCCTGTTAACGATTTGTTTGCTGAATAATTGATTTGTTGAATAGTTTTCCTTTATCTAAATTTCTCATGGCTCCTCCCATTCAGTGGTATCCCGGTCACATCGCTAAAGCCGAAAGAGCCTTAGTCGAACAGCTCAAGAAAGTCGATGTGGTGCTCGAAGTTCGGGACGCTCGCATTCCTTTGGCAACTCGTCACCCTCAAATGGATCAGTGGCTCACTAACAAAGAGCGGGTGCTAGTGCTAAACCGAGTCGATATGATTCCGCCCCAAGCACAACAGGACTGGACGAAGTGGTTTAAAGAACGCGGCGAACAGCCCTACTTTGCCAACGCCAGTCAAGGCAAGGGCGTTTCTAACTTGTCGCAAGCAACCCAGAACGCAGGCGCAAAGATGAATCAACGGCGACACGATCGCGGCATGTTGCCCCGCCCCGTCCGCGCTGTGGTCATCGGTTTTCCCAACGTGGGCAAGTCGGCACTGATCAACCGCTTGCTCAATCGTCGGGTGGTCGATAGCGCCCGACGAGCAGGCATTACGCGCCAACTCCGCTGGGTTCGCATTTCTGATGAACTGGAATTGTTAGATGCGCCCGGCGTACTGCCTTCTAAGCTAACTGATCAAGAGGCTGCTATTAAACTAGCAATTTGCGATGACATTGGCGAGGCATCTTACGATAACCAGCGCGTGGCTTGGGCGTTGATCGATCGCATTCAAGAGCTTTATCTTGAGGTTCCTAAAATGCTGCCCAAGGAGCCATTTTCAGCGCGTTATAAAGTCTCGTTAGAATCTATGACGGGAGAGAGCTATTTGGAAGCCGTGGCGGAGAAGAAGTACCAGGGCGATTGCGAGAAAACTGCCCGCCAATTTTTGAATGATTTTCGTAAAGGAGTTTGGGGCGCAATTCCGCTAGAGTTACCTAACTTTTGAGAGTCATCTTAGCGTCTGAAAATAGCGTTAGGGATCTGCATTGAAATAAAGTCCCAGTGGGATGCGCTAGCTTGCTAGCCCCCTAAATCCCCCAAAATTGGGTGACTTCCGAGCCTTTCAAAGTCCCCCAATTTTGGGGGATTTAGGGGGCGGATCGGGACGTTATTTCATTCCTACTCCCTTACTTGAAGCTTAATGCGGCGATCGCCAAGCAGCCCCAGCCCGCCATCAATGCCACGCCGCCAATGGGTGTAATGGCGCCCAACGCTTTAATTCCCGAAAAGCTTAAGGCGTAAAGACTCCCTGAGAAAATGATGATTCCTGCAATGAAAGCATAGCCCGCAGCATTCAGCCAGGGTTGTGCAGTTTCAACTTGCATCAATTCGCTTTGTATCAACAAAACGGCAACCAGCATTAACCCCAACGCATGATACATCTGATAGCGGGTGGCGGTTTCAAAAATTTCTAAAGCCCGCTCAGTGAGTTTATCTTTTAGCCCGTGGGACGCAAAAGCACCTAGTGCGACTGATAAGCCTGCTAAGAGAGCGGCGATCGCCAAAAATACTTTAACCATCATTAACTTCCTGTGCAGAACTCACTCAAGATTATTCTAGCGGTCTGGGTAGTAGTGGTCCGGGTAGTAATCCTGATGTCAACGAAAAAGTGGGTTGCAACCAGCAAGTCGTTTCTGCCCGCTGCACCAGCAAAGCTGCAGCTTGGGTATCAACTGGCTTAGAAAAGAAAAATCCTTGCCCCAGTTCGCAATGCAAAGCCCGCAGTCGTTCGAGCTGAACAAACGTTTCCACTCCTTCGGCAACGACATCCATATCTAAACTAGTGGCGAGGGCAATAATAGTTTGAACAATTTCGGCTCCACCAGCGTTGCCATCAATTCGACTAACAAAGGCGCGATCGATTTTCAAAGTATCCACTGGGAACTCGTGGAGTCGGCTTAAAGAAGAATAGCCTGTCCCAAAGTCATCAATGCAGAGACGAATGCCCAAGTCCTTAAGCTGTTTGAGTTGAGCCGCCTGGCTCGAAAATGTTTGAAGAATTGAGCTTTCAGTAATCTCCAGCTTTAAAGACGTAGGGGAAACTTGGGTAGCGACCAAAAGCGCCTGAATTTGTTCAACTAAATCATGCTGCCGCAGTTGCAAAGTAGAAATATTGACGTTCATCACCAGCTTCTCGGCATGGGGAAACTGTTGCTGCCATTGATTTAACTGTTGACAGGCAGTTCGCAAAACCCACCAGCCCAGGGCATGAATCAACCCCGTTTCTTCGGCAACAGGAATAAATTTAGCTGGCGAAATCCAACCCTGCTGCGGATGGTGCCAGCGCACCAGTGCCTCAAAGCCGCTGAGCTGCCCTGTGACCAGGGAAATAATAGGCTGATAGTTGAGCTGCAACTCAGTTTGTCCGGTTTGAGACCGACGGGACAACGCTTCGATCGCCCGTCGCAAATCATTCTCTAACTGCAACCGTTCAACAGCGCTCGTTTGCATGGTTGGATCAAACAGGGCATAACAGCCCCGCCCTTGGGCCTTAGCCCGGTAAAGGGCTGTGTCAACATCACGCAGCACCTCTTCGGGGTTGTGGTAGCCAATGGAGCTGAGCGTAATGCCAATACTGGCACCGACTACCATTTCGTGATGGTTAATCTCGAAAGGCTGCATTAGTTGGGTCTGAATCAGACGTGCTAAGGCAATAGGGGCATTGGCATCTGAGATATTTTCTAGCAAAATTGCAAACTCATCCCCCCCGAAACGGGCGATCGCATACCCTGGGGACAAACAATCTTTAACCCGCTGAGCAACCAGCTTCAGCAACTGATCACCAATGAGATGCCCCAAACTATCGTTAACGACTTTAAACAGATCTAGATCCAGAAACAGCACCGCATATTGAAAGGTTGGCTCGTCAGCCATCTGCTCAATGACACTTGTAAGCTTTTGAATGAACCAAGGACGGTTCGGCAAGCCCGTTAAAGAATCGTGCAGAGCATCAAAAATCAGTTTCTCTTGAGAACGCTCTAGTCGATGGGCATAGTCTTGGGCATCGCGGTAAAGCTTGGCGCTTTCAATCGAAATAGCGGCTTGGGCACAGATGAGTTTTAGCACTTCTAGGCGATCGCTCGTAAACGCATCTGACAACGTGCGGTTTTCAAGATAGAGAATCGCTGTGATGCTGCCCTGCTTAAAAATGGGCAGTGCCAAAAAACTTTTAGGTTGCTGGTGCAGCAGGTAAGGATCAGCCGCAAAGGTCATGTCGTTATCGTCATGCTTAACAATGACAGATTTTTGAGTTCGCCTGACCCACTGCATCACGGTTTGGGGCAAAACATCAATTTGCTCTAAGGCAATATCGGGCAAACGATGTGCCAACCCTTCCAAGTAAGTCACAACCGCGTGCCATTGATCCTGCTGCTTCAGCAACAGCACACCCCGCTCGGCACCCGCATTTTCTGCCACGATATGCATCAATAACCTGAGCAGTTGATCCAACTCCATTTCTCCTGAAATGGCTTGGGTTGCCTTGAGAATCGTTGCCAAATCTAGCGCCGCAGAAATTCCAGAGCTGGTCGAAGTAACGGTACGTTGAACAGATTGATGCAGAGATGAAGGAATGTTTTCTGAGACTCTTTGCAGAATTGGCACCAATAACAGCGCGTGCTGTTGCTCTAACTGTTTAACTTTAGCTAAAGCACCCCAGCGAGCATAGCCGTAGTAGGCATCGAGCAAATAAGCTTGAGCAATTTTAGGCTGGCTCCGCGACAAATAAAAATTGGCGGCAAGTTCGTTCGCCAGCGCCGCTTCCTGGGGGTATTGGTGCTCTTGGGCAAGGGCGATCGCCCGATCGTAGCCATCCATTGCCTCCACAACTTGCCCCAAAACTCGACAACGCTCTGCCTCGACCAACTCCCATTTATGCAAATGGTTCGTTGGCGCATAATTTGCCCAGTGCCTCAATTTGGCTTGATTAGCAGCTACTTTTTCTAAGATTGCCTGCTTCGTTTCGGCGGTGCAAACTGCTAGCTTTACCAAAGAGTCATAAAAGTAGAAAATCACAATGGGTAAACCGCCTGCTAAATAAGGCTCTGCGGCGTTCGCCATAATCGCGGCTTGGGAGTAATCTGCAAACCCATAACACAAAATAATTTTGTTGAGATAGAAGTAAAACACTGCCTCCCGGTTGTTGGCTGCCAAGCTTAAGGTCAACAGCTCAGATTCTTCACTCATTTCCCCGGTCAGACAGCAAGGATCAGCGGATTTTCTTAGCCAATTGATCACTGCCTGCCAGTAGGGAAGATGAAGGGAAAGCGCCTGATTTTGATGAGTCTGCTTCATCATTTGCCCGTAGGTTGCCATGTCTTGCGCCACCCCAGATAACTCTTTCCCCGTCAAATAAGCATGAAAGCTGTAGACTAAGCCAGAATAGGCGGCAAACTCCAAGTCTCCTGCTTCTAGCGCACTAGAATAGGCTTCTCGTAAAGCTGGCAGAGTTGCCTGAACCGGTTCTTGCCAATGCCGGATGAAGTTATTAACCATCAACAGAATTTTGCCTTTAAGCTCTGGACTGTTCAGCGTTGAAACAAGGGTGAGCGCCAGTTGCCCAAATTGATAGCCCGCTTCAATGTCGCCTTGAACAGTGCAAAGAATTGACCCATACCCCGCATAGGCAAATCCTGAGACGCCCGTATTGCCATGCTCCATCGAAAGTTCGATTTGCTTCAATAGAATCAGCGTACACAAGTCAGGTGTTGCTTTAAAGGTCGCCGTGCTTAACCGGGACAATATGCCCATAGCGGCTAGAGCCTGCGGGTCTGTCATGACGGGCAGATTTGCTAAATCGCTAATAGATTGATGGCTGAAACGCGCTGTCATTTGCGTAAGTTTCGCCTGGATCTGTGAGGGTTGAGGGTTTTCGGGAAACTCAATCCCCAAGGGTTTGAGAATCGATAGACCTAGGGCGATCGCTTCCAAAAGGCGATTTTGTCCAATCAGTGCCAGGATCTTGATCTCATAGATTTTAATCGTGTCGAGCTGGATTTTGCTATGGCTTAAAGCGGTTGCCGACCAGCGCTCTAGCTCATCCCACTGACCATTGAGAAACGCTGCTTCGATGCCTTCTTCATACAGTGCCAAAGTCAGATGATAATCTACTTGCCAACTGTTAGCCGCCAACAGACTAATGCCCGTCGTCAAATACTCCATTGCTGCTGCATAAGCCGTTGTTGCTCTGGCTTTTTGCCCCGCCTTTAAGTTGAGAGTTGCTAATCTAGCGCGTTCATCTTCAGCCATGAGCGTCCTGCCCTGGTTGAGAGCATTGACAATTTCAAAGAGGCGCTCTTCCTGATCGGCTGCGGGAATATTTTGTAATAGCAATCGACCAATTTTAAGGTGAGCCGCAGGCTGATCTTCATCGGAGATGAGCGCGTAGGCAGACTGTCGAAGGCGATCGTGGAGGAACTTATAGGCAGTTGTCGGAGTTGCTTCGGGCAGATCTTCTGAAGACAATAACTCTAAGGACGATTCTGAAGACGATTCTGATGTTTGAAAGAACTTATAGCTGGCACTTTGAGGCAACACTAAGCCTTCTTGAAGCGCTGGCTCAAAGTCTATAGCGGTATCAGCTTCAGGTTTTTCATGAACAATAGCTAAGGTCTTTAGGTCAAAGCGATCGCCCATACAAGCCGCCAGTTGTAGTACCTGCTGCGTCGGCTCTGCCAACTTGCGCAACTGAGACGTCATGAATTCGACCATATCATCGGTGACGGTCAACAATTGAATTTGGCTCATGTCGCATTCCCACCAGCCACCCCGATGGCAAATCAAGCCATCATGGTGAAAAGATTTCAATAGCTGACGACTAAAAAAGGGATTGCCCTGAGTTTTCTGATACACAAACTTTGCCAAAGGCTGAACCCGCTCTGGCAGACAGATCAGCATATCGGCAATGAGATGCGTCAAATTGGCTTCAGTTAAGGGCGCCAGATGAATTGGGTAAACCTTAGCAGTCTGTTCAGTTTCCTGATTAATCTCATCAATAAACGGCAGCAGGTTTTGCGCTTCTATCCCATCCTCATAGGCTCCTATTAATAAAAGTTTATGGGTACTGGTATCACAAATTAAACGCTTTAAGAGATGGAGTGAAGCAGAGTCTGCCCATTGCAAATCATCGAGAAAAATAACGAGGGGGCGCACGGCTGCGCCACGACCACAAGAGTTGCCTGTAAACACCCGAATAAACTGGTTAAACAGCAAATTAAACCGATTTTGAGCCGCATCCGGCGCCAGCTCTGGAACAATAGGATGAACGCCAATAATCTGCTCTAGCTCTGGTACAACCTCGGTCAGCACACGACCGCTTTCCCCAAGGGCAGCCATGATCTGAGTTCGCCAGGCTTGAATCACTTCCTCGTTTTCAGTCAGCAGTTGTGTCATCAATTGGCGCAAGGCTTGGACAATGCCTAAAAACGGAATATTGCCTTTAACCTGATCAAACTTACCCCGGATGAAATAGCCGTGCCGTTGCACAACAGGTCTTTGAATTTCTTGGGCAATGGCAGTTTTGCCGATGCCAGCGGCACCTGAAATCATCACCAACTGGCGACCGCCGAGTAGAGTTTCCTCAAAGGCACTCAGCAGCGTTTCAACTTCGCATTCTCTGCCATACAGCTTTTCGGGAATAGAGAAGCGATCGTAGCGATCTTGCCGTCCTAGCTTAAAAGTTGGAATGGCCCCCAGGGTTTCCCACTGCTGCCGACAATGCTCCAAGTCAGCTTGGAGCTCCTGGCTGCTTTGGTAACGGTCTTCAGCCGCCTTAGCCATCAGTTTAAGAATCAGATGGCTCAGGACTAAGGGCACCGTCGGGATGATTTGTGTCGGGGAAGGCGGATGTTGCGAGATGTGAGCATGAACTAGCTCTAAGGGGTCTTGAGATTCAAAGGGAAGCCGCCCTGTGAGCAACTCATAGAACGTCACACCGAGGGAGTAGAAATCTGTGCGGTAGTCAATGCCTCGGTTCACGCGCCCCGTTTGTTCGGGAGACATGTAGGCGATGGTTCCTTCTAAGACATTGAGGGCGTAGAGTTCTTGAACTTCCTTGGGCAACAGAGAGGCAATGCTAAAGTCGGTGAGCTTGACCTCCATCGTGTTGGGGTTGATCAAGATATTTTGGGGCTTAATATCTTTGTGAATCAGGCGTTGCCGATAGAGAACCTCTAGGGTTTTCACGATCTGGAGGGCGATCGGGAAGAACTGATGCAGAGGTATAGGGGCTGATTTCACGTAGTCAGCTAACGAAATTCCTCCAAAGTCTTCCATCACTAGCGCAAAGCCATTCTGGCAATGTTCTAAGCAATAGGATTGAATAATACCTGAACTTTTTAGGTTTTGAGTAAGAGTATATTGATTGCGAAAGTGAACGAGTTCTGAACAGTTAGGATATAAGTTTTTCAGTAATTTGATTACAACTCTGGCATCATCAAGCACCCGTACAGCTCGATAAACTAGCGTTCTGGAGCCATCGTAAATTTTGTCTAGAACTCTGTAGCCGATTAGCTCAGGGGAAGAAACCATGATTTGCTGCTTGGTCTGAGATTTTGCCGACAACCACTATTCAATAGGGACTTATTTTATTTATAAAAGGGGAAACCTATTTATAAAATGCTCTAGTACAGCCATAACCTTGCCTAGTTAAGGAGTGTCGATCCTAGCAGGATGTGAAGCGCGTAGCGCAGATTTTTTATCTGTTGTAGTCCGCTTCATAAAACGTAGTTTGGATCACGTAATAGTCTACTCCAATTACGATTACAAGATGAAGCTATTCACCTCTCTACCTTTTGCGTGAGAATGCAAACAGAACGCCTATTCTTCATGAAAAGCAGACTAAAGGCTGAAAATGAGAAAAACCCCCTGCATTTCTACGAAAAATACGGGGGGAAATAAATTAAGTTGTCAGTGAATGATGTCCGAATTATTTGGCGTAATGTTTCTCTAGCAGCGATCGCAACATATCTACCATTGGCATCCCTTCTTCAACTGCTTTTGCTTTGATAGCTTTGTGCAGCGGTTTAGCAATATCTAAGGTCAGGCGCTTCATCTTTGCGGCTTTCTCAATTACCTTCTCAGAAGTTTGTTCGGGAGTGCCTTTTTTAGAAACTGGAGTAGTCTCTGCAATAACGATCTCTGTCGCAACAGGCTCTACAGCCACCTGTTTTTTCCCTTTCGCCTCTTTCACTTTTTCGCCTTTTCCTTCTGCATCATTCAATTTTCTACCAGAAAGCACTGTTGTGGGCACTTCAGTCGGTACCTTTGACTGGTTCTGAGTAGGTTCCTTGATTGTTTCTTTAACGGGCATCTGTTGTTCCTTGCTTCTCTTTTTAGAAGCCTGAGCTTTTTTCCCTTTCTCGGCTTTTTCCAAGGCAGCAGGTTCTGGGGTGGCGACTAGAGCCTTGGGGTCAGAAGTTTTGGTCTTCGGAGCGCTCTCTAGAGGGGTGGGTGCTGGGGCCGCTTTAAGCTTTGCACCCACCTCAAATTTTTTATTTGCCATGATCTAACTCCAATATTTCTTGACAAGCGCACTATTTCTTGAGCTACCGCACTGGGGCGATCGCCTTCTGTATTTACGATTATACACTTTTACAGAATATCGTATTTACAGAAAATTGGTCTGAGAATCTCAACGTTCATCCCTGGATTCAGCAACGCCGGAATATCAACTATTTGCTTACACAGCTTGACGTTCATGAACAAAGACTAGGGGCAGCAAAGAACAGAGCCGCAAGATGCTAGAGAGCGCAAAGAGTCCTAAAAATCCACCGTACCCAAACTGAGCCAAAAATCCGCCAGCAGTGGTGCCCAAGGCACCGCTAACGCCAGCCACAGCAGCAGCAACGCCAAAGTAAGTAGATTGGTTACGGGTAGGGGCAATGCCGAGTTGAAAATTGTTAGAACACAGATCGAGCGCCGCCGACGTTCCCCCCGAGAGGCAATGCAACAGCGGCAGCCAGACCCAAACAGACCATAAATTTATGCCAGTGCTAAGCCACAAAATCGGGAAAATTGCAAATACAATGCCTGCGCCTAACAAAATTGGACGGTTGCCAGTGCGATCGGCAAGTTTTCCCCATAGTATTAACACAAGCAAGTTTGCCCCCGCCGCTAGGCTGTTGTAAAGCGTCACATGATTGATATCCAGCCTTAGCTCATTCAACATATAGACATTAAAAAATGGGGCACTTAGGTTCACTGAGAACGTCCACAGGTGAAAATAAAGGAGAAACTTGAGGAAGTTGCCGTCTTGCCAAAAAGAGGGCGGCGGGGGCAAAGACGCGATCGCTAAATCCTCATGAATTGACCCATCCTGAGTCGATCTTGCCTCAATAGAGGTTGCTTTGGCAGAAAAATAGGAGCTATTTTGAGGATTCACATCCACCATAAAGTTTTGGAACCATAGGCTGAGCAATCCAGACGCGATCGCCAAAACCAGCACCACACCATAGCCCTGAATTGAGCCGCCTCGCCATTGAGACACGATCAATCCCAGCAGCGGCACCGAGATGAGATTCGTTAAATTTGCGGCACTGCTGCGTAAGCCAAAGTAACGTCCACGCAAAGTTCGGGGTACCAGTGCCGCCATCCAACTGAGCCAGGGGGCACTGCCTAACGCTCCTAAAAGCGAGCTAGCAAAAGTGATGCCTAGTGTGAGGGCAATCAGTAGCGCTGGAGCATTATGGGCTTTGCCGATCCAAAAAATGGCGATCGCCAAACTCACCCAGAGCGATCGGGAAATCCCGTAAATCCAAAGGCAATAGAAATGGCGGCTAGTGGTGCGTTCTGAGAAATATGCGCCAATGGGCTGCATCAAATTAGACAGCATGGGAATAGATGCCAAAATGCCAATTTGAGTAGGGTCTGCGCCCATTTCTAGGAAAAAATTAGTCAGCAGCACGCCACCCGTCACATTAGAAAACAGGCTGGCAAAAACCCCATCCAGCGTCGAGGCTTTGAGGCTAGTGCGGATTTCATCTTTAGAAGCATTGAGAATTGCAGTCAGCGCCCGTGGTCTGCCCAAATCAAGTGACAAAACCTCTGACGCTAGCGTTTCAGCGGCAACCTCTGCACCGATCGCATCAACAGACACAAAATCCACGCTTTAATCCCTCGTGACCTCAACAGAATTTGCTTTTCTGATATCAATCAATTCTGACTCAATCAATCAATTCTGACTCAATCAATCAATTCTGACTCATTGATCTAAAAAGGAGGAATCATTGAGCGACGAGCGGCTTGACCGCTAACTCACGAACCGCCTCGCAGCTTGGACGAGCCACTAGCCCCGGATATGGCTCTAACGAGAATTCTTGATCGGGGTTGCTAAGCAAATAGCGATCGCAAACTCTATACAAGTCAGTATCTGTTTGAGCAAGCCGCATCTCTCGCAGAAAACCGCCCGCCGCATCTACACTTTGAGCAATGTAATTGAGGTACATTTTCATATAGCTAACTTGCGCTCGCCTGGGCACGATTAGTGACGTCGTTGTATCAGAGAGGCGATCGATATAATCCCGCACATCAGCCAGCGTCACCCTGATAACGGGCTGATCACTCAGATGTTGCCGAATTTGCTGAAAAATCCAGGGGTTACGAATTGCCGATCGCCCGATCATGACCCCAGCAGCTCCAGTCTCAGCCAAAATTGCGGCGGCGGCGTGAGCTGAAGTAACGTTCCCATTGGCTAAAACCGGACAATTTACTCGTTGCACAGCATGAGCAATTAAGTTGTAATGGACAGCGCCATGATACATTTCCTTAACCGTTCGACCGTGCAGACTCAGCAAGTCAATATGGTGCCGATTAATCAAATCGAGAAGAGCATCAAAGTTATCGGTATTTTCAAAGCCAATTCGCATTTTAACGGTCAACAGACCCGCCACCGACGATCGCAACTCACCTAATATGCGATCGACTTTTTCAAGATCGCGCAGCAGCCCGCCACCGACGTTTTTGCGATAGATTCTAGGCGCAGGACAGCCCATATTTAGGTCAATGCCCGCAATAGGATAGCGGCTGAGGTCTTGGGCAATGCGCACTAGGTCAGGGATGCTTTCTCCAATGAGCTGGGCAAAAATCGGACGATGGGTTGCGTTTTCGATAATGGAGCGCAGAATCTTTTTGTCAGGCGTTGAACTTTCATGAACGCGAAAATACTCAGTAAAAAAATAATCAGGACTACCGTAGCTGGCAATCACGTTCATAAAAAATAAATCCGTCACGTCCTGCATCGGGGCAAGAGCGGTTAATGCAAGTCCTGAAATTAAGGGTGAAGGCAGGCGATCGGGCAGTGGCATATTGACATTGGGTGATGGCATCTAGAGCTTGAATATAGTCTTTAGCCAAGCTTGAGGTAATCAGTTGAGGCAATCCATTCTCCGCAATCCTATCAGGAATTCCTTTAGTATGCCGCTCAATTACCAGCCTAAAATCTTGAACTTTGTCTCACGAATAGGCAGGCAGAAAGCTCTACCCAAAAGAGGGCGGTATTTACTCTCTGAGGGATTTCTACCCCTAAATAGAAGTGCAATACTAGAAATAGATCAGCGCCACAGGACTTGAGAATTATTTTGCCAAACTCAACTGCTCATCCTCCGGTTTCTCTTGAAGTAACTTCCAAGACACGTTTATGGATGCCCGATCGCGTTCTCTTCACCCCAGCCGCCCTCGAAGAACCTTGGGGACAAAAGATTTTGTCACGGGTTCAATCTCTCAATTTGCCCATTGAAGAATTGCCGCGCAACCGACTAACTGGGCTGCGAGGAGAGACAGACCAAGAGACTTACGCGATCGCCAAACGCACCCTGGCGATCGTTACCGCACCCCCTAGCAGCTTTAAGCTTAGCCCCATTCCACCCTCCGCCGATTGGCAGTTTCACTTAGCCGAAGGTTGTCCTGCCCACTGCCAATATTGCTATCTTGCTGGTAGCCTTCAGGGTCCTCCAGTCATTCGAGGGTTTGCTAATTTGCCTCAGACTTTACAGAATTTGGCAGCATACGAACGTCTAGATAGTCCTACCAGTTTTGAAGTGAGTTGTTACACCGATCCGTTGGGTGTTGAGCATTTGCTGGGTAGTTTGGCAGAATGCATTCGCTACTTTGGTAGGCGTGAGAATGGTCGTTTACGCTGGGTATCTAAATTTGATGCTGTAGACGAGTTACTTGATCTGCCCCATAACGGACATACTCGTTGCCGCTTTAGTGTGAACGCTGCTCCTATCAGCAATCGCTTAGAAGGAGGAACGGCTTCTGTTGCTAATCGGATTCAGGCGTTGCGGAAGTTAGCATTGCCTCGTGAACAGGGTGGCGGTGGCTATCCTGTAGGCTTGGTGATTGCGCCAATTATGGCGATCGAAGATTGGCAAGATCACTATACTCAGTTGTTTGATGACCTTAGTAATGCCTTGGATTTTGATGTGGATTTAACGTTTGAATTAATTTCCCATCGCTTTACGCCAGGTTCAAAAAACGTTTTACAGTCTTGGTATCCCAATAGCAAGCTAGAAATGGATGAGTCCAATCGAGTGATGAAACGTAATAAGTTTGGCGGTGTGAAGTACGTCTATGATGGCGACACTATGAAGATGATGCGAAGGTTTTTTGAACAACAAATTCAAGAACGTTTCCCCCAATCCAAAATCTTATACTGGACGTGAGTTAGACAGGGTGCTTAAACAGTATCTTCAACCGCAACAAGCAGGGGTATAAATACATGATGCATCTATACCCCTGCTAATTAACTTACGCTTTCTAGAACACTAACTTTTTACTTGCTAAAAGCGTCCTTAACGTTGTCCACAGCCTGTTCGATCGCGTTCTTAGTATTATCTACTGCTTTTTCCGTCCGACCAGCATCGCGCTCTGCTCTCTCCTGGATTCGACCTGCATCTCTTTGGGCTTTGTTTCCAATACTATTATTGCCATCGGTGGCATTATCTACTTTCGCAGCATTTTTCTTGGCAGTGCTTTCTACCTTATCTGCCGTATCTCTAATGAAGCCCTTAGCGCGCCCAGCATCATCACGGGTTTTATCTTGAACTTTGTCGCCCAGATCCGCTGCCACAACAAAGTTCGTGACTGGGTTAGCCATCGCTGCATTGTTTAGTAAAAATGCGCCTTGCCAGAAGAAGGCGATCGCCGCCAGACTCAATAAGGCAGTGGTCAACCAACGACCTAAAGCAGAAATTTGTTTCGTCAGATAATTCAGTTTCATAAAATAACCAGGTACGTTTATCAAATCATTTGTACTGCGTTTGGCTAACTGCACAAATCTGCCCAGGGATAGATTTTCCATTACTATAAAATGCGGAAGGATGATTTACCTTTAATTACAACGCTGGTTAAAACTCTGGGAGGCATTAAAAATGATCAATGGAGCAGAAGCTAAAAACGTTTTGGGCGGCGAGCTTGAGAGCTGTTGCACTGAGCCAATGACAGGCTTTTATCGAAATGGCAAGTGTGAAACGGGAGCAGATGACCGAGGAGTCCACGTCGTTTGTGCTCAAGTAACCGATGAGTTTTTGGCATTTACCAAAGCCCAGGGAAATGATTTAAGCGCATCAGGATTTGGCTTTCCAGGGCTAAAAGCAGGCGATCGCTGGTGTCTCTGCGTCGCCCGCTGGAAAGAGGCGCTAGATGCTGGTGCCGCTCCCCCCGTGGATTTGGCGGCAACCCATGCAGCAGCTCTAAAAGAGGTTTCGTTAGATGACTTAACAAGCCATGCGATTAAGGCAAAATCCTAACGACCATATAACCGCGTCAGCCATCCTAATCGCTCTGCCATCCCGTGGTTCAGTTGCTCCGAACTCCCGTACCGCCATCGCCACTGACCTGCATTTACCTGCGGATCATTCATCCGCCCTTCACTCCCCAATCCCAACAAATCTTGCAGCGGCAAAATTGCTAAATCTGCAACCGAACCCAACGCCATCCGAATTAGCACCCAGTTAATTTCTGAGATATCTTCAGGGCGATCGCAGCCTAAGTATTGAGCAACTTGCTGTTTTTCTTCCGAGCTGGCGGTTGTCCACCAACCGATCGCCGTATCGTTGTCGTGGGTGCCAGGATATACCACGGTGTTGGACACATAGTTGTGGGGTAAATAAGGATGATTGGGGTCACCCGTAAAAGCAAACTGTAGAATTCGCATCCCTGGAAACTGGAAGCGATCGCGCAGTTCCTCAACTTCTGGCGTAATAATGCCCAAATCTTCCGCCATCACAGGCAAACTGCCCAGTCCAGCCGCTAGCGCCTCAAAGAATTCAAAGCCCGGAGCTTTTACCCATTCTCCATTCATTGCCGTTGTCTCACCCGCAGGCACTTGCCAGTATGCCTCAAATCCTCGAAAGTGATCAATCCGCACAATATCGACATATTGCATCGTTGCTTTAAAGCGTTCAATCCACCAGGCAAAATTTGTCGCTTGCAGTTTATCCCAGTTGTAGACCGGATTGCCCCAGAGCTGTCCAGTCGCACTAAAATAATCGGGCGGTACACCTGCGATATAGGCAGGTTCTAACGTTTGAGGATCGAGCTTAAAAATTTCAGGGTTGCCCCAAACTTCAGCGCTGTTGTGACACACATAAATGGAGACATCTCCAACAATTTGAATATTCTTTTGTTGAGCATAAGTTCGTAGATTTGACCACTGCTCAAAGAATTTAAATTGTAGAAATTTATGATAGAGAATCTCGTCTTGTAATTGCTCTCGTTGAGCGGCAAGGGCTGCTGGCTCACGATGGGCGATCGCCGGTTCCCAAACATTCCACGCCCTGCCCTCGTTTGCTTCTAACAGCGCCATAAACAACACAAAGTCATCCAGCCAAACTGCCTTGTCTTCACAGAATTGCTCAAACTTGCCATTAGAATTTTGCTGCTTAAAGTTACTGTACGCCAACTTCAGATAGTGAGTTTTATGGGGAATCACCCGCGCAAAATCAACGCGATCGGCGGGAACTTCAGGTAAAGGCGCAAGCTCATCAGGATGAAGCAGTTGTTCTCCTGCCAATACATCAAGACTGAGCATCATGGGATTGCCCGCGAAGGCACTGTAATTCATGATGTAGGGCGAGTGTTCATCGCCAGTGGGCCCTAGCGGCAAGACTTGCCAGAGCTTTTGCCCACTGCGCTCTAGAAAGTCAATAAACTCGTAGGCAGAGTGACCTAGATCGCCAATCCCAAAGCGGCTGGGGAGGCAGGTAGGGTGTAGTAAAATTCCGCTGGCGCGTTGAAAAGTCACAATATTTTTAGGGATTCTGAGGGGCTAATCATTTTGCTTTCTATCCACAATAATTGAATGCATCAGATTCATGCAAGCGTCGGCAACTTTATCTCCCAGTCTGTATTATTAACGGGTTATTAATGAATTATTGGTGAATGTGTCACAGCAAACATTATTCATGCTTGTAATTCTGCTAGAGCCACAAGAAGTCGCCTCCTCCATTCCAATGCAAAGAGAGCATGAAAGATTGAACTAAAGTAAGAGTGACTGAATCAATTTATGGCAATCTCTTTTCATCTACCTCATCCCTAACTCACTTTCCACATGCAACCATCGACCCTCCACAGCGATCCCCTCTGGTTCAAAGACGCCATCATTTATGAAGTGCCCGTTCGCGCCTTTGCCGATAGCGACAGTGACGGAATTGGCGACTTTCGAGGACTAACCGAAAAACTCGATTACATTCAAGATCTAGGCGTGACAGCCGTTTGGGTACTGCCCTTTTTTCCTTCGCCATTGCGAGATGATGGATACGATATTGCTGACTACAACAGCGTCAACCCCATTTATGGCAACCTCGAAGATTTTCAAATGTTCCTGGATGCAGCACATCAGCGAAACATCCGCGTCATTATTGAACTCATTGTTAACCATACTTCTGACCAGCATCCCTGGTTTCAACGAGCCAGAAAAGCTCTGCCAGGAAGCTCAGAGCGCGACTTTTACGTCTGGAGTGATACTCCCAATCAGTATCAAGGTGTACGGATTATTTTTCAAGATTTTGAAACCTCTAACTGGACTTGGGACCCCGTTGCAAAGGCATACTTTTGGCATCGCTTCTACTCCCACCAACCCGACCTTAACTACGAACATCCTCAGCTCCAAAAAGCCATTTTCGATGTCGTCGATTTTTGGTTAGAGATGGGGGTCGATGGATTGCGGATGGATGCGGTGCCCTATTTGTACGAGCGCGAGGGAACTAACTGCGAAAACTTGCCCAAAACTCACGATTGGCTGAAGCAACTGAGAGCCCATGTCGATCGCAAATTTCCCAATCGGATGCTGCTTGCAGAAGCTAACCAATGGCCCGAAGATGCAGCGGAATACTACGGGCAGGGTGACGAATGCCACATGAACTTCCATTTTCCACTGATGCCGCGCCTGTTTATGTCGCTGCAAATGGAAGATAGCTTCCCTATCATCGACATTCTGCAACAAACCCCGGAAATTCCCCCGAACTGTCAATGGGCACTATTTTTGCGTAACCATGATGAGCTAACGTTAGAAATGGTCAGCGATGAAGACCGAGACTACATGTATCGCGTCTACGCTCAAGATCCGCAGGCAAGGATTAATTTAGGAATTCGGCGGCGCTTGGCTCCCTTAATGGGGAATAATCGACGGCGAATTGAATTGATGAATAGCCTGTTGCTATCGCTGCCGGGTACACCTGTGCTGTATTACGGTGATGAAATTGGCATGGGTGATAACTTTTACCTGGGCGATCGCAACGGCGTTCGTACCCCGATGCAGTGGAGTTCTGACCGCAATGCCGGGTTTAGCCGCGCCAATCCTCAGAGGCTCTATGCGCCTCCCATTGTTGACCCAGAGTACAACTATGAAACCGTCAACGTTGAAGCACAGCGGGCAAACTCTAGCTCTTTGTGGTGGTGGATGAAACGGCTGATTGCGGTCAGGAGTCGCTATCAAGCATTTGGTCGAGGCACCTTTGAAGTCCTTTCTCCTGAAAATCGTAAAGTGTTGGCGTTCACCCGTACCTACGACGGCGAACATATTTTAGTGGTAGCGAATCTCTCACGATTTGTGCAGGCGGTAGAGTTAGATTTATCAGCTTTTCAAGGCATGATGCCCATTGAAATTTTTGGACGCACCGAATTTCCACCCATTGCCGACAAGCCCTATTTCCTCAGCTTAGGACCTCACTCTTTTCTGTGGTTTACGCTGCAAGTTCAGCCCAGCAGTATTTCACTTCCTAAAACTCCGGCACAACTGCCCACCTTAACAGTCAGTGGTCATTGGCAAGATATTTATAGCAAACCAGATTCTAAAAGAGCACTAGAAGCCATTCTGCCTGATTTTCTTCGGCAGTGTCGTTGGTTTAGTGGTCGCAATCGCGTGATGCAATCTGCTCAAATTGCTGATGTGATTCCGTTTAATACGCAGCAGCGACCAGAAGCTAACGAATATCACATCGTTTTGGTCAAAGTCGAATATACCGAAGGCGTTGCCGAAACCTATGTGCTGCCCCTAGCCTATGCCGTGGGAAATCACCATCCTAGTTCTCATACCGAACACGCGATCGCCTATGTCAAGGGCAACTATATTTCTGGAATTCTCTTCGATGCCTTCAGCGACAAAGATTTTCTGCCCGTTCCCCTCGAAGCCCTGACTCAAACAAATGTCAAGAAAGGGGGGCATGGCGAAATCGTGGCAACTCTGTTCGATCCAGCAAATCCACCTGGATCTGCTCCGCCCCATCTGCCCAAAGTCGAACACAACAATGCTCTAGTAATCTATGGCGATCGCCTGATCTTTAAGCTCTTCCGGAGAGCAGAAGAATGCATCAATTCTGACATTGAAATTGGACGGTTCTTAACCCAGCATTTAACGGCAAGTAACCTGTCCAATGAACACTTTGCGCCTATGATTGGATCGCTGGAGTATCGTCGTAAGGGCGCTGAAGCGATGGCTCTAGGAATGTTCCAAGGATATATTCCTGAAACCTGTGATGCATGGTCATTTACACTCGATAGTCTGCGTGATTTCTTTGAAAAAGTAATGGCGCTGTCTAGTGAAATCAGCGAAATTCAATTACCGCAATCTTCATTAGCAGATGCATTAACCCTTGAAGTTCCTGAGCTGGCTTACGAGATCATAGGAACCTATCTGGGAGCCGCAGAGTTACTAGGACAACGCACCGCTGAGATGCACATTGCTTTAGCGACAGATGAACACGATCCGAGCTTTGCACCAGAGCCGTTTACGCTGTTCCATCAGCGATCGGTCTACCAATATATGCGCAACCAGGCTGGACAGATTTTCTTGCGATTGAAGAAGCAGCTCAAAAAGCTACCTACTCAACAACAAGCTTCGGTTCGCACCCTACTCAATGAACAAGAGGCAATCTTAGATCGATACAAGCGCATAGTCGATCAACCCATTAACACCATGCGCATCCGCTGTCATGGCAACTATCATCTTGAAGAGGTGCTGTACACAGGCAAAGATTTTGTCATCATTGACTTTGAAGGCGAAGCTAGCCGTCCGCTCAGCGAAAGACGCATGAAGCGATCGCCCATTCGTGACGTTGCGGGCATGGTGCAATCTTTCTACTATGCGTCGCGGGTGGCGCTCCAGCGTGAGGTCGAGAGTGGTGTCATTCGACCAGAGGCTCTACCATCAATGGAGCAGTGGACGCAGTTCTTGTATTACTGGACAAGCGTAGTGTTTTTGAAGAAGTATTTGGCAACAGCTGCCGGAGCATCATTTTTACCCAAAACAAAGCCTGAACTTCAGATTTTGCTAGACGCTTTTCTGCTTGAAAAAGCTGTGTATGAGTTGGGGTACGAAATGGACACTCGCCCAGACTGGACAGATATTCCACTCCAACGGATTTTAGAGCTACTGGGCATGGGCGATCGAAAAGTCTGAAATGCTCTCATCCCCAGCCATTCTCCCCAAAGGAAAAAGGCTGGGGATGAGGGCGGTTTTACATCTTTGTAGGGGATATTCATGCTGATCTTCCAAAACCTGCTCAACATTCTTCTGGTGCTGTTGCTGTGGTTTGTGCCGCTGCCTGCATTTGCAGAAGTAGTGCCAGCAACCATTTCAGAAAATCCTAAAAATGCTTTCCGTGCCGGAGTTTTAGCGTTTCAAAAAGAAGATTATGCTGCTGCCATTGAGCAATTTAATCAAGCGATTCAATTAGATGCTAACGATGCAGCAGCTTATAGCGATCGCTGCCTCGCTTACCTGCAACTAGAAAACTACTCAGCCGCCACTCTCGACTGCACCCAAGCCTTAAAGCTTAAGCCTAACAATGTAGAAACTTACTTAAATCGGGGCTTAGCGCACTATAAGTCCAGCGAATTTGTTGAAGCGATCGCCGACTATACCCAAGTCTTACAACTCAAGCCCAATGACTATCGCGCCTACTACAATCGAGGTTTAGCAGAGGTGGATCTAGCGGCATACCGAGACGCGATTGTGGATTACGGACAGGCGCTCCGTCAGGCTTCACCCTTAGATCGGCTGACCTTGGCAGAAATCTACAACGATCGCGGTTTAGCACAGTTGCTTTTAAATGAGCAGCAAGGGGCGATCGCCGATTTTACACAAGCCCTTCAATTCAACAATGCCGATATCCGCGCCTATTACAATCGGGGCTGTGCTTATCACCAAAAGGGTAACCGCATTGCCGCATTAGATGACTTTAACCAAGTGATAGAGCGCGATCCCAGCGATGCCCGCACGTACGTTAGCCGGGGATTACTGCATCAAGAAATGGGAGAGATGGGGGAGGCGATCGCTGATTTACGACAGGCGGCTGAGTCTTTGAACCAGCAGGGGGCGACGGTAGATTATCAGCAGGTTTTGAAGTTGATTGAAAGAATGTTGCCCGGAACGATCGCTTTTGGATAGTTTTTTGAGGGGCGATTCGTTTGCAGCGATAATGAGGGAAGATCTACTGGGTCGTTTTTACGGCTTGACTCGATGCTTGATTTGTTTCTTCTGTTTCTTCTAGGTTTTCTAGGGAGCTTCGGGCATTGTGCTGGAATGTGTGGCCCGATTGCGGCAGCGTTTTCTCTTTCGCAACGACGCGAGAATTCTGTCGGGCGAACCCTTGAGGGTATCTCGAAGAGTTCGCTCCTGTTCCACTTATTACTCAATTTGGGGCGGCTCCTGAGTTACGCCTTAATTGGGGCAGGCATTGGCGCACTGGGTTCGGTGCTAATTGCCGGGGGACAGATGGCAGGGGTGGGCAGCCTGCTGCGTCGGGCGATGGCATTGCTAACAGGTAGCTTGCTAATTTGGTTTGGTTTAACGCAGGTTAGTCCAGAACTTCTGCCTCGGCTGCCATTTCTGCATCCGTTGCTTCAGGGCAAATTGCACGAGCGGTTGAGCAGCGTCATGGTAAAGATGTCGTTTGGCGATCGCTGGTGGACACCCTTTTTGTTAGGCGCAATTTGGGGGCTAATTCCCTGCGGATTTTTATACACTGCGCAGATTAAAGCGGCTGGAGCGGGTAGCCTTTGGGCAGGCGGACTGACGATGCTGGCATTTGGTCTGGGAACGTTGCCAACAATGTTACTGGTAGGCGTTTCGGCTGGATTTTTGAGCCGCGATCGCCGTAGTCAGCTCTTCCGAATGGGCGGATGGGTCACGTTGACCATTGGCATCTTAACGCTGTTGCGAAGTGCCGATACAATGGTGGATTACACAGGTCATGCCGCACTCATTTGTTTGATGTTGGCATTGATTGCCCGTCCGGTTAGCCATGTGTGGATGTTTCCGTTGCATTATCGTCGCGCCTTTGGCGTAGGAGCGTTCGTTCTGTCGATCGCCCACATGTTTCATATGGTGGTGCATTCTTGGAATTGGCGTGTAGAAAAACTGTTATTTATGTTGCCTCAACACCAGCAGGGAATCATTATGGGCGCGATCGCTCTATTGCTCATGCTGCCGTTGGCGTTGACCAGTTTTGATGGTGCGCAAAAATGGCTAGGCAAGAGTTGGCGATCGCTCCACTTATTATCAATCCCTGCCTTAATTCTAGGTATAATGCATACGATTTTAGTAGGTTCTCATTATCTCGGAGGGTTGCAACTGAGTGGCTTTAATCGAGAGGCAACGGTGACATTAGGGGCGATCGGGATGATGGTTTTGTTGATTCGCTATCGGTGGATATGGTCGTTGCTTGGTTTGGGAAAGTTCTATGCTGCCCCGATGCCAAGCCAGAGGATTCAATCTGACATTATTGAAGCTGAAAGTGCTGGATCTAAACAGTAATCTTGATATGGAGTGTCTGAAGCGAAGAGGATGTTTAAAGAGTCTTTACTAAACACTTCAACCTCGAATATCCCTCTAAATCCCCGTCTTTTAAGGGGGACTTTGAAGTTCCGAAGCCCCCTTTTTTAAGGGAGGATCGAGCGTAAGAATCTTGTGACTCATTACTTTTCAGACATTGTTTTTCAGACAGTTGTTTTCAGAGATTGATTAGTAGGAGAAGCTCTGCATCCTGCATGAAGATACTGCTACAGTTAGCGTACTCTCAATTTTTGAGCCATCCGACCTTTTCTACTTTCCAGAATCGGTAGATTTGAGCTTAGAGGGTGTTTGAAAAGTCTGATCAAGCACCTCAATTCTGGAGATCCCCCTAAATCCCCCTTAAGAAAGGGGGACTTTGAGTTCCGAAGCCCCCTTTCTTAAGGGGGGTTGGGGGGATCGAGC
>Ga0105044_10001804_pt1 | contig 29022 bp, 20 predicted proteins | sample MAT01_FD_78092 | JGI IMG/M metagenome (GOLD analysis project Ga0105044, IMG submission 78092) | Freshwater microbial communities from Lake Fryxell liftoff mats and glacier meltwater in Antarctica - MAT-01 | ecosystem: Environmental > Aquatic > Freshwater > Ice > Liftoff microbial mat | place...
ACACGCTCTACCAGCGCCCCGTCGATGTCGATAACGCCTTGACCGTCATGGCCGACGAGAACGGCCGGATGTTCTGGCAGGACCTGGGCCGCGCGCTGCTCTTGGACCGCCCCAGCCGCCTGACCCGCGAGCCGATTGCGCGGCCCTGATCGTCCCGGGCGTCAACTGCCCCGGAACCGACAACCAAACTGAAGACCAAGCGCGATGCCCCCGCGGGCGTCGCGCTCGTCAATAGATACCCACCTGTTCAGGGCCGGCGCTGATCGGGTGCCGCCTCGTGGATCCGGGTCCGGGTCCGCCCCGCCCGCGCCGGCCGACGGCCAAGCACCGCCTCCGCGTGCCGCCCCGGCACTTCCGCGATCGCTTCACATGCTGCGGCCAGCGCCGCCATCGGCTCCGGCTCGATCAGCATCACCGCGAGCGGCTGGAACTCCCTGGGCTCCACAGGCCCCGGCAGAGCCAGCGAACGCTGCAGCCAGAACATCCACGCCGACAGCACCGGGAGGATCAACAGCCCGAGCACCGCCAGCAGCACCTGCGTCGGCAGCGTGTCCAGCGTCTCCACCCTCATCAGGCGGAACACCAGAATCGTTCCCGCCACCATTGAGATGACGCCGACCATAGAAACCAGCAGCAGGCGGACCCGCCTGCGGAGGGGAGAAGGCATAAGGCTGAAAAACTCCCACGGTCCGAGGGGACCGATCGATCAAGCCATGGTGAAGCCGCCTGCGGGCGGAAGCTTCCGATGCTCCGACCGGACAAACATCGTCCGGTGGTCCCGCAGCCAGCCAAGGAGAGGCTATATCGTCCCTTCAGGTGAATCGAGCACACCCCACAGTTCGTCGAAATGGGGTCCCCGCGCGTTTGTGCCGGGCCTCGGGGTGCGGTATTGTCCCCGCCCTGTGATCCGCCTTTCCCCATCTCCCCGCCGCCTGACGCGCCACGCCGGCTCGCTCCTGCTCGTCGCGGGCTTGGCCATCGGTGGGGCGAGCGCCCAAGCGCAGCCGATGGATCCGGCCGATCGTCCCGCACCCGCCGAGCCCACGGCCCCGACCCGCCCCGCCCCAGCGCCCGCCGCCGACAGGGCAATGCAGCGTTTTGAAGACCGCCCGATCCGCGAAGTGAAGATCAACGGGCTGGTCAAGACCAACGCCCAACTGGTCCGCAATCAGGTCCGCTCGCGTGAGGGCTCGCCGCTGAGCCCGCAAACGGTTCGCGAGGACGTCCAGCGTCTCACCCGCCTGGGCCGGTTTCGCCAGATCGACGCCCGGGTCGAGAGCTTCGCCGACGGCTCGGTGACGCTCATCTTCGATACCCAGGAAACGCCCATCATCGCCGACGTTCAGGCGGTGGGCAACCGGCAGATCCCCGACAGCGAGATCGCCCCCGCGATCAACCTGCTCAAGGACACCGCCGTCGACGAGTTCCAGCTCGGGGCCGCCCGGAGCGCGATCGAGAAGCTCTACCGCGACAAGGGCTATTACCAGGCCACCGTGAGCATCGACCAGGCCGAACTGGACAAGAACGGCATCGTGCTGTTCCAGATCTCCGAGGGCGAGCAGGTCAAGGTGACCGAGATCCGCTTCGCGGGCAACAAGGTCTTCGAGGGCGGGCTGCTGGTCGGGCAGGTCAAGACCACGACGGCCGGGCTCTTCGAGGACGGGCCGGTGGACAACGAGCAGCTCGACCGCGACGTCGAGGCCGTCGCCGAGTTCTACCGCGACCGGGGTTACCTCGACATCCGGGCCGACCGCCGTGTGATCTTCGCGCCAAACGGCAAGGAGGCCATCGTCGAGTTCATCGTCGACGAGGGCCCGTTGTACACGCTTCGCAGCGTGCAGGTGCAGGTCATCGGGGCCGCCGCCGACGAGGCCCAGGAGACCGACGCCGACGCGGACGCCGAGAAGAAGGCCGCCGAGAAGCCCGGCGAGAAGTCCCCACCCAGGCCCAAGGCCCCCGATCGCCAGCCCGGCGTGCTCTCGCGCGAGCAGGTCGCGGGCCTGATCGAGATCAAGGCCGGCGACGTGTACAGCCTCGACAAGATCCGTCGATCGACCGACACGGTGAAGAACGCCTACGCCAAGATGGGCTTCGTCGATGCCCAGGTCGCCAAGGCCGAGAAGCGCGACCCGAACCAGCCGCTGGTCGACCTGGTCATCAGCGTCCGCGAGGGCCGGGCGTTCCGCGCCGGCCTGATCAGCGTCAAGGGCAACGACCTGACGCAGAAGAAGGTCATCCTCCGCGAGCTGGACATCGCGCCCGACCGCCCGCTGGACACCACCACCGTCCGCGTGGGCGACCGCCAGGTCGGCGAGAGCCAGCGGCGCGTCGAGGAGACCCGCCTGTTCGCCCCCGGCTCCGTCCGCGTCACCACGCAGAAGGAAGACCCGGAGAACCCCGGATACCGCGACGTGCTCATCGAGGTCCGCGAGACCAACACCGGCAGCCTCCAGTTCGGCGCCGGCGTCAGCAGCGACCTGGGCGTGATCGGCCAGATCAGCCTCACGCAGCGCAACTTCGATATCGCCGACACCCCCGACTCCTGGAGCGAGTTCTTCTCCGGCAAGGCCTTCCGGGGCGCTGGCCAGGAGTTCAACATCACCATCGCCCCGGGCACCGAGACCCAGACCTACTCCATCGGCCTGAGCGACCCGAGCATCTTCGACACCGACTACTCCGCCGGCGGCACCGCCTACTTCCGCACCCGCGAGTTCGACGAGTACGACGAGAGCCGCATCGGCGTTCGCGGCAGCCTGGGCCGCAGGTTCGGCCAGCGATGGACCGGCCAGCTCACCTTCCGCTACGAGAACATCAACGTCGACAACATCGAGCCCAGCAGCGCCGTCGACCTCTTCGACGTCGAGGGCGACTCCGCCCTGGGCTCGCTCGGTGCCCAGCTCACCCGCAACACCACCGACTCGCGCTTCCGCCCGAGCCGCGGCACACGCCTCCAGGTCGGCCTCGAACGCGCCGGCGCACTGGGCGGCGACTACAGCTTCACCCGGCTCTCCGCCGAGCACGTGCTCTTCCTCCCCGTCTACGAGAGCTTCCTGGGATACAAGACCGTCTTCAGCCTCAGGAACGAGGTGGGCTACATCCCCGAGGGTCAGGGCGAGGTGCCGCTCTTCGAGCGCTTCTACCGCGGCGGCTCGACCATGCGCGGCTACCGCTTCCGCACCATCAGCCCAAAGGGCATCCGCAACGACACCAAGACCCTCGGGACCGACCCCGTCGGCGGCTCGTTCACATTCTTCGCCGGCGCCGAGATCAACCAGCCGGTCTACAAGGACGTCGTCTCCGTCGTCGGCTTCGTCGACTCGGGCACGGTCGATCAGGACATCGGCTTTGAGAACTACCGCGTCTCGGTCGGCTTTGGCCTCCGCCTGAACATCGAGGCCCTCGGGCCCGTCCCCATCGCCTTCGACTTCGGCTTCCCCGTGCTCAAGGTCAAGGGCGACCGCGAACGCGTGTTCAGCTTCTCGATCGACCTGCCGTTCTGATCTGCGCCCCCCCCGGGTTCGGCCCGTACTACGCGATATCGCGCGCCCGCGAGCAGATGCCGCCAGGCCGGTTGAAACACCGAGGTGCACCGAGGGGCACGGAGAAGAACACCGAAGCCGGATGCGTTGACGACCCCGCAACGACAGCGAGGACCATCATCATCCGCGACGCGCCGAGCACGCGAACGCGAACGCCGCGTGCCGCCTTGCGTCATGCCGCCGAGCGCTGCCCGAAGCCCGTTGCCCGCTCGAGCATCCGCGCCACCCGCAGCAGCAGCGCATCCTCGCCCATGGGCCCGACGAGCTGCACGCCCACCGGCAGGGCCCGCCCGTTGTCTGCCGCGAAGCCCCCTGGCACACTGATCGCCGGCAGGCCCGCGAGGTTGACCCCGACGGTGTACACGTCCTCGAGGTAGAGCGCCAGCGGATCGGCGGTCTTCTCCCCGATGCGGAACGCCGGCCCCGGGGCCGTGGGCATGAGCAGGGCGTGACACGCCGGCCGCGACCCTCCGCCCGTGAACGCCCCGTCGAAGTCGCCGCGGATCAGCCGCCGGACCTTCTGGGCCGTGGCGTAGTACGCGTCGTAGTACCCGCTGGAAAGCACGTGCGTCCCCAGCAGGATCCGCCGCTGAACCTCGGGGCCGAAGCCCTCCGAGCGCGACCGCTCGTAGAGCTCGGCGAGCCCCTCGCCCTCGGCGAGCTTGGCGCGCCGGCCATACCGCACCCCGTCGAAACGCGCAAGGTTGCTCGAGGCTTCCGCCGGCGCGATGACGTAGTACGCCGCGATCGCCTGATCGGCGTGGGCGAGGTCGATCTCGACGATCCTGGCCCCCTGCGCCTCCAGCGCGGCGATCGCGGCACCGAGCGCCGCCGCCACCGCCGGGTGGTTCGCCGCCGATCGGGCCTGCACCGGCACGCCCACCGTGAGCCCATCCACCGGCCGCTCCAACTCGCTCAGGAGGTCCGGCCCCGGGCCCGGGAGGCTCGTCGCGTCGCTCGCGTCCTCGCCCGAGATCGTCTGGGCCAGCAGCGCCGCGTCGGCCACCGACCTCGCCAGCGGCCCGACCTGATCCAGGCTCGACGCGTACGCCACTAGGCCGTACCGCGACACCCGCCCGTACGTCGGCTTGTAGCCCACCAGGTTGCAAAGCCCCGCGGGCTGGCGGATCGAGCCCCCGGTGTCCGACCCCAGCGCCCCGGCGACCGACCCGTCCGCGACCGCCGCGGCGGACCCGCCCGACGACCCGCCCGGCACCCGCGAAACGTCCCACGGGTTCCGCGTGGGCCCGAAGATCGACCGCTCCGTCGACGAGCCCATCGCAAACTCGTCGAGGTTGGTCTTGCCCACGATCACGGCCCCGGCGTCGAGCAGCCGCTGCACGCTCGTGGCCGTGAACGGCGAGCGATAGTGCTCCAGCATCCGGCTGGCGCACGTCGTCCTGCCCCACGCCAGGCAGAGGTTGTCCTTGATCGCGACGGGCACCCCCGCCAGCGGCCCCACCGGCTCGCCCCGCAACAGCCGCGCATCGATCTCGGCGGCCTGCTCGATGGCCCGCTCGTCGAAGATCTGCGTGTATGCGTTGATCGCCCCGTGCGTCGCGTGGGCCCGCTCCAAGGCCCTGCGCGTCGCCTCGACCGCCGAGACGGCTCCCGAGCGGATCGAGTTGCGCAGATCCAATAGCGGCGAAGGCATCGATGGCTGAGTGGCGTCGCTCACGGGCCTGAGCGTATGGGCGACCTCGCCGCCGGCAAGCCGCCTCCGGACCCGGCCTCGCCCCTTAGCGCCCCCCGGCCCCGAAGCCGTCCAGTTGCAGCATCTCGATGCTGGTGATCCGCCAGGGCCCCCACGCCCCGGCCCCGCCCAGCGGATCGCGCCGCCACGAGAGCCGCCACCACGATCCGATCGGCACGTCGTAGAACGCCTGTTCCTTGTTCAGCCGCACCCACACCCGCACCTGCGTCCGCGCCGTGTTCGGCCCGTCCACCACGGCCTGAACCGCCGACATCGAGTGCTCGCGGATCGGATACCGACTTCCTGGATACTCGCGCACGGCGTCGAGAATCGCCTCGCGCCCGCCGCCGACGGCCGGCGCGCCGGAGAGCACCATCACCCGGGCCTGCGCATCGAGCACCTCGGCCAAGCGCCCCGTGTCCGCGCCCGCCGCCGCCGCGATTGTTTCTCGCGTCAGCCGCTGAAGCCCCTCGCGCGGCGTCGTCAGCATCGCCGCCACCGAGAACACCATCGCGGCGAGCACCAGCCCCAGAATTACCGCCCCGGCCGCCTCGCGCGAGCGGCCGCGGCGCGATAACGCCAGAAAAGCCACCACGCCCAGCAAACCCAGCGCCCCCATCAGCATCCAGGGCGACTCGAGCCACCACCGTTCCAACAGCGGCGCGACGGGCAGGTTCGACACGGCCGGGGCAGCTTGCATGATCGCCTCAATGCGTGCGGCGTTGCTCATCGGCCCGGTCGCCCGAGCCCTCTGCTACACCATACGGAGCCGTCGACGCCCCGGTTTTTCCAGCACGACGCGCCCGCCCGCCGATACCGGGGTGTCGCTGTAGGCCCGGGCGCTGTCCCTGCGCACCGGCACGGAGAGCCCTCGCCGATGAGCACGTCTCTGGACAGCCCTGTCGGGCCTATCGCCATCGACGCCCGGGCGGCAACGCTCGGCCGCAACCTCGCGGCTTTGGAGCCGACCAACCCGGGCCTCTCCGCGATCATTCGCGCCGCCTCCGCCCGACCCGACGCGGCCTTCGCCCCCACCGACGAGGGCGTCCCGACCTGCACCCTCGGCGCCGGCCAAGACGCCCGCCAGCTCGCCAGTCGACGGAGGCCCATGAGCGAGGCCCGAACGCTGGTGAGCGCCGTCGACCCGGCCCACGCCGCCGTGTGCGTGGTGATGGGCTTCGGCGTGGGCCACCACGTCGCGACCCTGCACGAGAAGCTCGGCCAGCACGGCCTGATCGTCGTCTTCGAGCCCGACGCCGCCCTGCTCCGCGCCGTGCTCGAGCACGTGGACCACTCGACCACGCTCCGCGACTCGGGCGTCCGCATCCTCACCGACGCCCACGACCAGCCGGCGATGATGGCCGCCCTCCGCGGCGCCGAGGGCCTTGTGGGCATGGGCGTCAAGCTCATCGACCACCCGCCCAGCGTCCAGCGGCTCGGCCCGGATGCCGCGCTGTTTGCCCGCCGCTTCGTCGGCATCGTCGACGCCGTGCGGCTGACGGTGGTGACCACGCTGGTCCAGACCCGCGTGACCTTCCGCAACCTGCTGCAGAACGTCGATCGATATGCCGCTACTCCCGGCGTCGCCGACCTGGCAAACGTCTGCGCCGGCGCGCCGGGCATCGTCGTTTCCGCCGGCCCGAGCCTGGCCCGGAACATCGCCCTGCTCACCGATCCCCGCGTCCGCGAGCGCTTCGTGATCGTCGCGGCCCAGACCGTTCTCCGCCCGCTCTTGGAGCGCGGCATCAGGCCCCACTTCGTCACCGCGCTCGATTTCAGCGAGGTCTCGGCCCGGTTCTACGAGGGCCTGAGCCCGGCGCAGGTCCACGGCATCACGCTCGTCGCCGAGGCGAAGGTCAATCCCGGCGTGCCGGAGGCTTGGGCACGCCTTGGCGGCGCTCTGCGCATCCTGCCCGACGGCGTGCTCGACGCCCTGCTGGGCGAGAGCGTCAAAGACGACGCACACCGCCTGCCCATGGGCGCGACCGTCGCCCACCTGGCCTACGCCCTCGCCCGCCACCTGGGCTGCGAGCCCGTGGCGCTCGTTGGCCAGGACCTGGGCTTTACCGACGGCCAGTACTACGCCGCCGGTGCCGCGATCCACAACACCTGGGCCGGCGAGCTCAACGAGTTCAACACCCTGGAGATGCTCGAGCACCAGCGCATCATGCGCATGGGCTCGTATCTCCGCCGCGAGACCGACGCTCTGGGCCGTCCGATCTACACCGACGAGCAGATGCTCAACTACCTCCGCGGCTTCGAGGAGCTCTTCGCCGCCGACGCCCGCCGCGGGCTCACCACCATCGACGCGACCGAGGGCGGCGTCAAGAAGGCCTTCACCACCCTCCGCACGCTCGCCGAGTTTCTCGCCGCCCACTCAAGCGCCGCGCACGCGGACATCCCGGCGACCTTCGCCCAGCCGCCGCGTCCGACCTCCAAACACGACGCGCTGCACGGTCTCGAGGCCCGCCTGACCCAGGTCCAGCGTCAATGCTCCCGCCTCTCGGAGCTCTCGGCTCAGACCGCGGCCCTGCTTTCGGAACTCATCGAGCACCAGGCCGACCTCGCTCGGGCCGACCGCGTAATCGCGAAGATCGACCGCCTCGCCGAGCAGGCCGTCGAGCTCAAGCCCGGCTTCGTCCTCGTCCAGCAGCTCGGGCAGAGCATGGTCTTCAACCGCCTACGCGCCGACCGGCTCATCGGCATCGACTCCTCGCTCACGCCCATGCAGCGCCAGGAACACCAAGCCCGGCGCGACCTCGAGAACGTCCGCTCCACCGGCCTGGTCAGCCGGCGCCTAGGCGAGATGATCGGCGGCGCACTCCGCCTGCTCCGCACCGGCGAGCGCGACTGCGGCGACATCTCCGCCGCCACCGTGCTCCGCGACCAGTCCCACGCCCGCGACAGCGCCGGCCCCGCGACGCCCGAAACCAAGGGACGCATCGCCTGCGTCGTTCCCGTCGACACCCAACGCTCCGGCCTGGGCGCGCCGCGGCGTCTGGACGTCCCCATCGCCGGCGCATCAAGCGTGCTGGCCGCGACCATCCGCCGCGCTCGGGCCATCGCCGGAGTCAACGCGCTGGTGCTCATCACCAACAACGCCGCCGAGTGTCGCCGCCTGCTCGAGGGCGAGCTCGCCATGTCCGGCGTCCCGATCGACATCATCGAAACTCCACCCGAGCGTCTCCGGGCCCGCGCGAACGGCGTCGCCCGCGCCCGCGCCTGGGCCCGGGCCTGCTACCGGGGCGGGATCGCCAACCTCACCTGCTTCGACGAGCTCTACGAGCCCGGCCTCTTCAGCGCCGCCCTCACGCACGCGGGCGCCGCCGCGGGCCTCCTCATCGGCCCCGACTGGTGCGCCCTCGACGCTTCCCTCTGCGCCGCCGTCATCGAGCGCTTCCACGACGAGCCCGCCCGTAACCGGCTGGTCTTTACCCAGGCCGTCCCCGGTCTCTGCGGCTGCGTTCTGGCGGCCGACCTCGCCAGCCATATGGCCCGCCCCGCATCCGCCGGCCGCGCCGTCAGCAGCATCGGCGGCCTCATGTCCTACCGCCCCGAGGCCCCCGCCGTCGACATCCTCGGGCTCCGCATGTGCGTCGCCATTGATGCCCCACGGCGCGACGCGGGCCACCGCCTCATCGCCGAGAGCAGCGCCGGGCGTGGCGCTGTTGAAGCCCGACTCTCCGCCACCCCCGCGCGTCTCGAAGGCCCGACACCTGCTTGGCCGCTTGAAATCATCCTCGACGCGCGTGTCTCCGCCGAGAACCGCTCATCACTGATCGCCGATGCCATCGCCCATCTCGCCGCGGCCGCGGACGAGCCTATCGCCGTCACGCTCTTGCTCGATCGTCCCGCGGCCGCCGCCCTGCCCAGGCTCATCGCCGCCCTCCGCGCCGGTCCGGGCACCATCCGCCTGCACGCCCGCCTCGCGGCCCGCGACCTGCCCGCCCGGGCAGACTGGCTCACCACCGGCGTCGACGTGCTCAGCATCGATGCCGATCCGGACGACCCCGGTGCCGCGGCGGCCATCGATGCCCTGCTTGCCGTCCGCCGCACGCTCGTCGATGCCGCCGGCGGCGACGAGTTCAATGTCCCCTGGGTCGTCCCGCGCCTGACCCGCCGCGACGCGACCTATCCCGCCGTCGAAGGTTTCGTCCGCAGCGCCCTCACCACTGCGGGCTGGTGCGTGCTCGATCCTCTCGATGCCCCGCGCCCGGGCGAGCGCATCGCGCCGCTCCCGCTGCCTGTCGCCGCGGCGCGACGCCTCATGCTCGGCCGCCTGGCCATCCGCACCGACGGCCGCGTGCTCATCGATCCACGCGGTATCGATAGCGCGAACATCGGCACGCTCCCCGATCTCGCGCTGCCCGACGCCTGGCGACTCGTCCTGACCGCCCGCGGCCTGGCCGGAGCGGGCGCGTGAGTCCGATCGTCATCATCCTCGCCCGCGCCGGCAGCAAGGGCATGCCCGGCAAGAACCGTGCCCCTATCGCCGGCAAACCCTGCGCCCAGTGGACCATCGAGCACGCTCTCGCTTCTCGCTCCGCGCCGGGCGTGGTTCTCTCGACCGATGACCCCGAGCTCTTAGCCCTCGCCGCTCGCTTGCGCATCGCCGCCGTCGAGCGCTCCGCAACTCTCGCCGACGACCGCGCTACCGTCGACTCCGCCGCCCGCGAAGCCCTGGGGCAGATCGACCGAGCCCAGTGGGCCGTCGCCCCCGCCCGCCCGCTGCCCCCGATCGAATCCCCCCGAACGCCCATCGTCCTGCTGTACGCGAATGTTCCGGTCCGCCCCGCCGACCTGACCGACCGCGCCGTCGCGCTCCTGCTGGGTACCGAGGCCGACAGTGTGCAGTCCTATGCCCCCGTCGGGAAGTTTCACCCTTGGTGGATGGCCCGCGTCGGCGACGATGGCGTCGTCCGGCCGTGGGAGGGCGACGTGCTCAACCACAACGTCTTCCGCCGTCAGGACCTCCCGCCCTGCCACGTGCCCGACGGCGGGGCTTGCTGCGTCACCCGCCAGGCCCTCGAGCTCGCCATCCCCGGCCTCACGCCGGGGCCCCACGCCTTTCTGGGCCTCCACCGCCGCGGCGTGCTGACAGCCGAGGGCGAGGTTGTCGACATCGACTCGCCCGCCGACGCCCTCGTCGCCCACGCCCTGCTCGGCGGCGAGCGTCCCGGCACGCCCTAAGCCCACCTCCCCGGGCCCGCCCGACGTTGGTCGGCGGCGTTCTACCCTCCCCGCCATGCAGATCGGCCAGCGCAACCTCGTCACCGACCCGGGCGTATACATCATCGCCGAGCTGGGCGTCAACCACGACGGCGAGCTCGGCCGGGCCCTCGAGCTCGTCGACGCCGCCAAGTTCGCCGGCGTCGACGCCGTCAAGCTCCAGTTCTTCCGTGCCGGCAAACTCACCAGCCGCTCCTCTCGTTTGGCCGGATATCAGAAGGATGCCGGCGAGAGCGACCCCTCGGCCATGCTCCGCCGCCTCGAGCTCACGATCGAGGAGATGGCCCGTGTCGTCGAGCGGGCCCACACGCACAACCTCCACGCGATCGTCACCTGCTTCTCCACCGAGCTGGTCGCCCTCGCCCGGGACATCCCCTTTGATGCCTACAAGACCGCCAGCCCCGACATCATCCACAAGCCCTTGCTCGACGCGCTGGTCGCCACCGGCAAGCCGCTGATCATCTCCACCGGCGCGTCGACCCTCGACGAGGTTGTCAGGGCGCTTTCCTGGCTCCAGCCCGCCCACGACCGCACCGCGCTCCTTCAGTGCGTCAGCTGCTATCCCACCAAGCCCGAGGACGCCCACATCGCCGGCATGTGCGCACTGGCCCGCGTCTTCGACGGCCCGATCGGCTACTCCGACCACACCTCCGACGAGGACGCCTCGGCCGTCGCCTTCCAGCTCGGGGCCCGCGTCCTCGAAAAGCACCTCACCTACGACCGCGCCGCCAAGGGGCCAGACCACGGCGCCTCCCTCGACCTCCGCGGCATGGGCGAGTATGTCCTGCACACCCGCGATGTCGAGCGCGACCACGCACGCGTCCCCCAGTCCATCCCCGAGCTTCCATCGATCATCGCCAAGGACCCGCGCCTGGGCGACGCGTATAAGCGCGTGCTCGACTGCGAGGCCGACGTCCGCACCCTCAGCCGCCAGTCGCTCGTGGCCATGCGCGACCTCGCCCCCGGCCACGTGCTCACCAGCGACGACCTAACGATCAAGCGCCCCGGCACCGGCATCCCGCCCTTCGAGCTCGACGCCACCATCGGCCGAACGCTCGCCGACCACGTCTACGCCGACACCGTGCTCCGCCCGGAGGACCTGCGTGGCTGATCCCCAGCGACCGCGGCACAAGCGGCTGAAGGTCGCGGTGGTCACGGGCACCCGGGCCGAGTTCGGGCTCCTGCGCCCCGTGATGGACGCCGTCGCCGCCCATCCTCGCCTCGAACTGCTGGTCGTCGCCGGCGGGGCCCACCTGCTCCGCCCGGCCAGCACCATCCGCGACGTCCGCGCCGCGTTCGATATCGCCGCCACTGTCCCGATGCATCGCGACGGCCGCACCGGCCGGCATGCCGACGCCGCCGCCCTGGGCCGCGGCGTCTCGGGGTTCGCCAAGGCCTTCGCCGACCTCAAGCCCGACTGGGTCGTCGTCCTCGGCGACCGCATCGAGGCCCTCGCCGCCGCCAGCGCCGCGAGCGTCGCGGGCATCGCCGTCTGCCATATCCACGGCGGCGACCGGGCCGAGGGCATCGCCGACGAGGCCATGCGCCACGCCATCAGCAAGCTCGCCCATCTCCACTGCACCGCGACCCGCCTCTCGGCCCGCCGCCTGGTCAGGATGGGCGAGCGTCCCGCGCACGTGTTCACCACCGGCTCGCCCGCGATCGATGGCCTGGCGAATATCCCGCCCACGCCCGACGACCGTTTCGCCGCCCTCGGTGCCCCGACCGCCATCGTCCTGCTCCACCCCTGGGGTGCGCCCGGCAAGCTCACGAGCGCCATCGTCGGCGCGACGGCGAGGGTGCTCAAGGCACACACCGACGCTCGGGTGCTCTGGCTCTCGCCAAACCACGACGCCGGCCGCGACACGATCATCGACACGCTCGCCGCCATGGGCATTGGCGAAGGCCGCTCGCTGCTCGCCCACCTGCCGCGGCCGGAGTTTGTCGCGCTGCTCGAGCGCCTCGCCGCCGCCACTCCCCAAGGCGTCCTGGTGGGCAACTCGTCTGCCGGCCTGATCGAGGCCGCCGCGCTCGGTCTGCCCGCTATCAACATCGGCGACCGCCAGTCCGGACGCGAGCGGGCCCGCAACGTCATCGACGTCCCGACCGGCGACCTCGGCCAGTACGGCGAGCTGCTCGGCCGTGCGCTCGAACGCGGCCTGCGGCGCCGGTTGAAGCCGTCCGATCTCTTCGGCGACGGCCACGCCGGCCCGCGCATCGCCGACCTCCTCGTCTCTACCAACCCCCGCGACCCCGCCCTCCTCCGCAAGCGCAACGCCTATTGAATCGCCCGGCCTGCGGCCGCCCCCCCGCACACCCCCCGGGCGCTCCGATAACCGCGGCGGAAGCTTCGGACTTTCGGTCCGACCGCGGCATCGGCCAATCTTCCCCCAAAGTCCGCGACCGGATTCGCCGATCCTCTTTGGGTCCGCTTTTCGCGTGGAAGACCCGCCCGGAGGATTGCATGACCGCTCCCCAGACTACCCAGACCCGCGAACAGGCCGTCGCCAACGCGATCCGCGAGATCTCGCACATCGCCACGCTCCCGGAGATCACTCTGCGGATCATCGAGCTCGTCGAGAGCCCGACCTCGACGGCGCAGGACCTCAACAAGGTCATCTCCAACGACCCGGCGCTCTGCTCGCGCATCCTCAAGGTCGTCAACTCCGCCTTCTATGGCCTGCCCGGACAGATCGGCTCCATCAACCGCGCCATCGTCCTCTTGGGCCTCAACGCCGTCAAGAACATCGCCATCGCGGCATCGCTCGCCAAGCTCTTCCGCGGCGGCTCGCTCACCCCCGAGTTCTCCGCCAAAGACCTCTGGTCTCACTCCATCGCCACCGCCACCGCCGGCAAGATGATCGCCGACCACCTCAAGTACAACTTCGTCGACGAGGCCTTCCTCGCCGGGCTTATCCACGACATCGGCGTCATCGTCGAGATCCAGTTCGACCGCCACCGCATCATCGAAGTCCTCGGCCGCGTCAAGCCCGACGGCGAGGGCAACCCCTCCGCCGACATGCTCGAAGTCGAGACCGAGGTCTTCGGCGCAAGCCACCAGGAGTTCGGCATGGGCCTCTGCGAGAAGTGGAAGTTTCCCAAGAACTTCGGCCTCGTCTGCGGATACCACCATCGCCCCCTCGAGCTCGCCCGCGAGATCCGCACCGTCCCCACCGTCATCGCCGTCGCCGACCGCCTCGCGGCCTCGACCGGGGACGGCTTCCGCCTCGACATCAAGAACCTGGCCATCCCCGCCGAGTATCTCGACGAGCTGAAGATGACCCCCGAGACGCTCAAGCAGATCCAGGACAAGCTCCCCGAGGCCCTGCAGAACGTCCAGGCCATGCTCTCCTGAACCGCTCCCCCCAACGATGAACCCCGGCACGGACGCCCCGCCGGAGTGCAGGTTCGATCAACGCAGCACCCGGCGACCATGGACGGTCGCCGGGTCTGCGTTTTGTCCCGCGCCGTTCCCGGGGCCGGGCCGCCGGATCTCTAGCTCGGGCGAGAAACTCTGCAATTGGCCGCCCACTCCCGCGTTCTGCCCACGTCAACGAAACACACGCCGGGCCCGCTGCCCGAAGGAGTCCTGCTCATGCCCCGCCGTCCCTCGATCGTCTCGCTGCTCTGCGCCGTCGGCCTAGGCCTCTCCCTGGCCCCCGTCACGCTCGCCCGCCCCGCCCCAGATGCCAGCACGCCCACCGAGCCCGCCCTCAAGGGCCCCGAGGTCCGCGACCGCAAGGTCCCCGGGGTCGAGGGCAAGTTCGGCGAAGGCGGCAACGAGAAGAAGAAGCTCCAGAGCGAGCAGCGCATCCCGCCCCGCGTCTACAAGGACGCCCTGGGGACCCTCAAGGCCGAGTCCGCTCCCGCCGACGTCCGCCTCAGCCCCGAGCAGGAAACCAAGCTCAAGACCATCATGGACGACTTCGAGTCCTCCTCCAGAGCCTTCATGCAGGCCAACCGCGGCAAGCTCTCCGAGCTCCGCGGCTCCCGCGGCGGCGACCAGGCCAACAACAACTCCGGAGCCCGCGCCGCCTACCGCGACCTCATGCAGCAGGCCCCCAAGGTCGAAGACGCCTGGACCAAAGTCTGGACCGAGCTCTCCCCGGCCCAGCAGTCCGCCGTCAACACCCGCCTCGACCAGTTCCGCTCGCGCTCCAGCCAGATGCGGCAGGACGAGTACGTCCAGAAGCGCCTCAACCGCAAGCTCGACAAACCCGGCAACGGCGGCCCCGGCGAAGGTCGTCCCGGTCCCGAGGGCAAGCGTCCCGATGGACCCGGCCCGCGTGGCCGCGATGGCCGCGAGGGTCCCGGCCCGAATGCTCCCGGCATGGGTGGTCCCGGCATGGGCCGCATCGACCCGCAGCGCCGCGACCGCCTCATGCAGCTCCTCTCCCGAATGAGCCCCGAGCAGCAGGACGAACTCATCCGCCGCCTCGAAGACCGCGTCGGCCGCGGCCCGGACCAGCGCGAACCGTCCGAGAATCCGGAAAATCGTCCGCCGCGCCGTCGTTCCGGCCGGGGCGGCGAAGATCGCCCCGCACCCGCGATGCCCCCCATGCCCCCGATGCCCCCTGTGCCGGGGTCGGGCTCGGACGACGATCGGATGGACGATCCCATGTCCTCGCCTCCGCCCGCACCGGGGGAGTAACGCCACAACGTTCAAGCACTCTGGCCAACCCGCAGGGGTTGGCCCGTTTCATGTCTACTACATGTAGCCGCACGACTGCTCGCACAATCAATGCCTCTGGACCTGTCCCCGCCCAAGTTTTCGGACGTTGCCGGTGCCTATTGGCCAAGACGACGGTGTGGAAATAGGGGGAAGGTGCTGGCGTTGTCGGTAAGTCATGCGCCCGGCAGAACATGCCGCCAAAACCACCCGTATCGATTCGTGTTCAATAGCCATTTGGTGTGCTAATATTCAGGAGCCTTGTCGCTTATGACCGCCGGTGACCTCCGGTGCGACTGGCCTTCGCTCTCGGCCCGCAATTCTCTGGGGGTTGATCCCCAGGGTTGCCGATAGCGATGATGTACTCCCACTGATCTCTCTCTCCTCCAGCGGGGCGCTGTCTTACGATGGCGCCCTGCTTGTTTTTTTGTCCCTCCCGCCTCTCCCGGCCGACAGGATTCCCTTCCGCCAGCCGCCGGGGCCCGAACCGACCAACGATCCCTCTCCCGCCCGATCCACCCGGGCCGGCGATCCGGGTTCCTCACGCCATGAACGCTCCTGCTTCTCCTTCAACCGACGTAGCCCAGGCCCTCCAGCCGCCCGACGCCCCAGGCGCAACCGTGCTGGTCACCGGCGTCGCAGGCTTCATCGGCTCCCACGTCGCTCAGGCCCTCCTGGCCCGCGGCCAGCGCGTCATCGGCGTCGACAACCTCGACCCCTATTACGACCCTGCCCTCAAGCTCGCCAACCTCGCCCACGTCCGCGCCTCGATGAAGGCCGCCGGCGACTTCGAGTTCGTTCAGGCCGACATCTGCGACCAGCCCTCCATGAGAGCGCTCTTCGGGCAGGCCAGACCCGCCAGCGTCATCCACCTCGCCGCCAAGGCTGGCGTCCGCCCAAGCATCGCCGATCCTGCCGGCTACGCCCGCGTCAACGTGCTTGGCACCAGCATCGTGCTCGAAGAATCACGCCGCGCATGCGCCGCCCGCGTTGTCGTCGCCTCCTCCTCCAGCGTCTACGGCGAACAGTCCAAAACGCCCTTCAGCGAGACCGACGACGTCTCCGCCCCCGTCAGCCCCTACGCCGCCACCAAGCGCGCCTGCGAGCTGCTCGCCCACACCCATTACCACCTCAACAAATCCCCCGTCGCCTGCCTCAGATTTTTCACAGTCTTCGGACCGCGTCAGCGCCCGGACCTGGCCATCATGGCCTTCATGAAGGCCATCCGCGACGGCCGCCCGATCACCGTCTTCGGCGATGGCTCCACCAGCCGTGACTACACATTCGTCTCCGACATCGTCCGCGGCGTCGTCGGCGCGATGGACCGCATCGACATGTTTGGCTATCGCGTCTGGAACCTTGGCCACTCCCACCCGGTCACGCTCGCCGACATGGTCACCACCGTCGCTCGCGTCGTCGGTAAAGACCCCATTATCCAGCGCGGCCCCGACCAGCCCGGCGACGTGCAGCGCACCTTCGCCGACCTCGCCCGCTCCTCCCCGGAGCTCGACTATCACCCCCACACCGGCTTCGCGCAAGGGGTCCAGGCCCAGTGGGACTGGCTCCAAGGCTCGGGAGGATGAACGCACCCCGCGCCACCAGCACCGCACGCCGTCCGCGCAGCCGCCTGCTGACCGGCTTGGCGTGGATCATCGCGGCCCCGCAGCTCCTTCCCGCGTGCGCCTGGCTCGTGCGTGAGGAGTCGTACCGCTTGGACCTCTTGGCCAATCTCGGGGCCCAGTTCCTGCTGCTGGCCGCCGTCTCGCTCGGCTTCGTGGCCCTGTTCCGCCGCCGAGGCCCCGCGGGCCTCCTGCTGCTCTGCTGCGCCCTGCACCTCATCCCGCTGCTCACCGGCCGGGCCGCCTTCTGGCCCCGAGACGTGGGTCCTGCCGACGCCGAGCGCGCCCCGGGCGTGGTCCGCATCCTCCATTACAACGACTCCAATCAGTCGCCGCTTGAAGCGATCGAGCGCTTGCTCGACACCTCCAACGCCGATCTGGTCCACCTCTTGGGGCCGTCGGTCAAGGCCCAGATCGCCTACATCTATTCCGACGACCTCGCCCCTCGATTCACCGGCGTCATCAAGCGCGAATGGGCGCCATACGAGAACGGGCGCGACACGAAGATCACCGGGGCGGTCGTCGCCTCGCGCTGGCCAGTCCGCGCCATCGACCTCGCCGCCGAGCCCATGGGCGACCGGCTGCTGGCCGGCATCGTCGAGCGCCCCGGCGCACCGTTCGCCGTCATCGCCGTACACCCGCGTTCCCCGCGGACCGAGGCCCGCTGGATCGAGGGCAACGCCGTCGTGGCCGCCATCGCCAAGGCCAGCATTGATTTCGAGCGTCGGGGCCTACCTGTCGTGGTGCTCACCGACTTGAACTCGACCCCCACCGGACACCGCAGCCGTCGTCTCTACATCGACGCTGGCCTGCGGCGTTGCAAGCCCGCACTCCTCCTGGACGGCACACACCCGAACCAGGTGACCCGCACGCTCATGGCTGGCGATACGCGAACCCTGTTCCGGGCCTTCTGGCCAGCAAGGATCGCTATCGACGACGCACTTGTCAGCCCGGGCATCTCGGTCGACGGCTGGACGGTCCTGCCCGCCTTGGGCTCGGAGCACTCCCCGATTTTGATGGAACTCCACGTGCCGATTCCGCCCGCTGGGGCTGGGTCGCCCACCCCCGCGAACCGATAGACACACCAGCCCGCTAGAAGGGCGACGAGGTCCAATGGGCATCACGCTGGCGCAGGCAGGCATCTCGCACCTGTTCGGCTTCGAGGGCACCCTCGCGGAGTCGATCTTTATCGCCGGGTTTTCCGGGCTGGTCGTCGCCGCGCTCCTGCTCATGCGGCTGAGCCTTCGGCACTGGCTCTTGGCCGGCATCCTCTTCGCCACCGCGCTCACCGCCCCCCTCAACCCCACGTCCACCGGCTATCTCCCCACCTGGCTCCTCCCCGTTCAGCTCAACCGCGCCAGCATCCACTTAGCCTTGGGCCTCCTGCTCCTGCTCACCTGCATCGGCAGCATCCCGGGCCGTTGGCTCTCGACGCAGGCCGTGCTGCTGGTGGTCATCCCGCTCTATGCCGCCCTCCTCCGCTTCTATCACGACGACCTGCGGACCGGCGTCGAGTCCGTCGGGCTCGCCATGGGCGCCCTGCCGGCCATGGTCCTGGTCATTCCGCGCATTTGCGGCACCCTTGAGGGCTGCTGGACCACCGTCCGTACCACCATGTGGGCCTCGATCATCTGGATTTTCTGCTGCTCCGTGCAGTTTGTCATCAACCCCGTGCTGCTCGTCAACACCCAGGGCCGGTTCTGGGGCATGGCCGCCAACGCCCAGCAGGCCGCCATCATGTGCTCAACGCTCGCGATGATCGCTCTGGGGCTCCTGCTCTTTGACCCCAAGCGCCGGGCCCGGCCGTTGTGGATCGGCGTGCTGGCCATCAACCTGCTCTTTGTCATGTGGACCGCCTCGCGCACCGGCGCCCTGACCACCGCCGTCGGCCTTGGAGTTCTGCTTGTCGGCCGCGGAAGCCGGGGCCTGATCCTGATTCCCGGCGCGGCCGTTCTCTTCCTCGTCCTCCTCGCCCTCGCCAACGCCCTGGGCATCCAGGACAATCTCGACCGCTTCACCGGCGGCGAGGACACCCGCACCGCCGCCTGGACCCAGCAGATCCAGACCGGCCTATCCAATCCCTTGTTCGGCGTCGGACTGGGAACCACGTTCACAGAGAACAGCTACCTCAACGGCTTCGCCAGCTACGGCGTGTTCATGCTCGTGCTGCTCCTGATCTTCACCTACGTCAGCTTCACGCTCTGCCGCCGCATCTACCGCGACCGCGCCTGGCTCACCCAGGAAGAGCGAGGGCTGATGTACATCACCTTCGCCTGGCACGCCATGTACTTCGCCGCCGCGTTCTTCGAGGGCTTCATGGTCGCCCGCTCGAGCCACCAGCAGATCATGATGTTCATGTTCGCCGGCGTTGCGCTCTACCTCCGCAACCGCATCCAGGACGAGCAGCTCGCGCACGCCGAGGGCTACGGCACGCACGCCGACGATGCCTACGACGCGGGCGAGCCTGACCCGTATTCGGCCCCCGATCCGGATCACCCCGACCACCCCAACCCCGCCACTCACACCTGACCCGTCGCCATCCGGTTCCGCGTCCGCGACGCCGGCCGGCCGCGACCACGTCGCTGGGGACAATCCCCAGCTTGCCGCACGCCACCCCGTTGACAACCAGCCGCCACTGGTCAACTTCACTCACGAGTATCACCGCCTGGCACCGCCGAGAGCCGGCCGACAGGCGCGTCTGGTCCTGGCGTCCCGCGAACATGGCGCGGCGGTGCGCACGACGCCGACACCGCCGTTCCGAGGCCCGGGATCCCGGTGCGCGGCCTCGCTCTACAGGCTCGTTCACCGATCGGGGGAGCCGCCTCGAGCACGCACGATCTCCAGGCAGACGTCCGCCCATCGCCGCGCTGCGGCCACCGCGGAATAGGCGCCCGCGAGCTCGCGTCCGGCCCGCCCCATCAACTCGAGCTCTCCGCCGCGGGCGTGACACTTGGCCATCGCCAGCGCCAGGCTCGACGGGTCCTCCGTCGCGCACAAGTATCCGTTGTACGCCGATCGCACCAGCTCGACGCTCGATCCGCACGCCTCGGTGCACACAACCGGCAGGCCCGCGCCGCACGCCTCCACCACCACCAGCGGCCAAGGATCAAACCGGCTCGCCAGCACCATCGCGCCGTGGTCGATGAGCACCGCCAACTGGTCCGACGGCTGCACAAACCCGAGGTCCGTGAGCCCCTCGACCCCGCGCAGAAGACCGCTCATCTCCCCCGAGCCCATCGTTGAAAGCGGCCAAGGGTCCGCGACCAGCCGCCGATACTCGAGATACGCCGGCACCAGCACGTCCACGCCCTTGTCGGGGTGGTAACGCCCCATGAACAGCCAGCGCCTGGGCCACCGCCCCCCATGCGCCGCCACCCGCCGCTCCAGCAGCGGGCCCAGACGATCCATGTCGACGCCGTAGAGCCCGCGCGCGATCCGCCGTTCCTCGAAGCCCAGCCGCAGCGCGAGCTGAAAGCCGCGCTCCCCCGGAACCATGATCTTGTCGACGCGCCGAAAGAGATTCCGGTGCACGAACCGCCCGAGGTGCTGGCGGAGCTGGCCCAGATACGGCCGGTCGCTGGCCAGCACGAACCGGGCCCGCTCCATCTCCGGCTCGTGCACGAGCGCGGCCACGCCCTTGAGGAACCACCCGCCGATCGCCACCACATCGGGCGCCACGGCCCGGGCCAGTTCCAGCATCGCCTCGCGGTCTTGCAGCGCAAGCTCCGGCACCAGCGTGACATTCAGCCCCTCCACCACCGCGGGCTTGAAGTTCGCGTTCGACGTGCCCGCCACCACGTGCACCTCGAGCTCGGGCAGAGCGCTCATCGCTCGCCACATCGCGGCCTGATAGCCCGAGATCGAGTGGCAAGAGATCAGCAGCCGGATGGGACGGATCGCAGGGGGGGGCGGCATCAACGGTTGTCTCCTCCTGCACCCGCGCCCGCCCGCCGCCGATCTTCGGAACACATCGCATACACCGCCTTGAGCCGACCACCGATCGCTCGCCCCGAATAGTTCGCCGCGACATACGCCGCCCCGACTTGAAGCACCCGCCCCGACGCCTGCCGATCGAGCCCCTCGCCAATCGCCGTCCGAAGCTCCGCGGGCGTCGCGCCCCCCACCACGCATAGCCCGACCCCAGAGAGCTCCCCCGCCAGCGACAGGTTCTCTGTCAGCACCGGCAGCGTCCCGACCCCCAACGCCTCGACGGCGACAAACCCGAAGTTCTCGTGCACCGACTGCAGCGAAAGCACGTCCCCCGCCGCCAGCGCCAGCCACTTGTCCTCGCCCCGCACCCACCCCGCGAACTTCACGCGATCAGAAACGCCCAGCCGCCGGGCCAGCTCGCTCAGCCGCGCCTCCGCGTCGGCCTCCCCGCCGCCGATGATGAGCAGGTGCGCGTCCCGCCCGCCGTGCGATAGGCCGACCATCGCCTCGACGAGCATCTCGACGCGCTTGACAGCGTGCAGTCGCCCCATGAAGCACACCACCGGCGCGTCCGCGGGCAGCCCGAACCGCGTTCTCGCCCGCGCCCGAAGCGCCGCATCGACCGCCATCGGCGGCATCTCTACCGCCAGCGGCACCACCTCGCGCCGGCCCGACCCCGCCGGCAGCGGGCTGTGGTCGCGCTCCTGCTGAGTCACAAACAGCACCGCCGACGCCCCGCGGATCGCAGCCCGGCCGCCCAGCGCCAGAAACACTTCTTTCTTCCACCGCTTCTGCGCCACCGCTTCTGTAAGCAGCATCCCGTGCGGCTGCCATACATAGCTGACTCCAGCCCGCCGGCACGCCCGGGCCGCCACCAGATAGTCGGCGCACCACACACCGTGGATGTGCAGCACGTCGATCTCGCCGCGCGCCACCGCGGCCGCGACTCTCGTGCCAAGGTCGCCCGCCCGCACCCCGCCGGCCCGCTGGGCGAACGTCCAGCCCGCCAGACTCGCGTTCGCCTGCCCCCACACCGGGTCGCTGGCCTCGGGCCGCTGCGTGAACGCTCGCCACTCCAGCCCCGCGGCCGAGAGCGCGTCGAGCGTCCCCAGAAACGCCGTCGTCGTCCCCCCGGCGGCCTGGGGGATCGCTTGAATGAGCTGACCGACACGCACGCTGGACGGACCCTCGCTTCAGGGATGCACCGGCACGCCCCGCGCCCCACGAGAGCGCGCACGACCGACAGTATCGGCCCGACGCCCACAACGATTCGCCCCCGACCTCCGCCGGTCGCGATTGCCGTGGTTGATGAGCGCCGAACTCCCCGAACTCTCCGCCACCGAACGCCGATGCCACGACGCCGCCCGGGCACTCCGGGGTTGTAGCATTGCCCCCGCATTCTCGGACCTTGCCATGCCCCAGCCCCCCGACACGATCCTCGACCAGGCGCCCACCTCCGGCCAGCTCCCCGTACGCCACCCCGCCGGGCTCCGCCTGCCCATCAGCGTCGTCATCCTGACCTACAACGAAGAGTCCAACATCCGCGACTGCATCGCCAGCTGCGACTGGTGCGACGACGTGCACGTCCTGGACTCGGGCTCCAAAGACCAGACCGTTGCCATCGCCTTGGCTCAGGGCGCAACCGTCCACCAGAACAAGTTCAAGTCCTTCGGCGACCAGCGAAACTGGGCCATCGACAACATCCCCTGCAAGCACCCTTGGCACTTCCACCTCGACGCCGACGAGCGCTTTTCCCCCGCCCTGCTCGACGAGATGCTCGACCTGATCGGGCCCGACGGCCGCAAGAGTGCCTGCGCAGCGTTCCAGTGCCCCAGCAAGATGATCTTCATGGGCCGGTGGCTCAAGTGGTCCGGCGGCTATCCCACCTACCAGGTCCGCCTCTTCAAGCACGGCCAGTGCCGCTTCGTTGACTTCGGCCACGGCCAGCGCGAAGACACCACCGGCCAGGTCGGCGTGCTCGCAACCCCCTACATCCACTACAACTTCTCCAAGGGCCTCCTCGAGTGGTTCTACAAGCACAACGACTACTCAACACGCGAGGCCAACGAGGCCCTGCTCATCCGCCGCGGCGGCCGCCCCACCCTGGGCCAGCTCGTCTCCGGCGAGGCTGTAGCCAAGCGCCGCGCCTGGAAAAACATGAGCTACTTCCTTAAGGGCCGCGCCATCTGGCGTTTCCTCTACAACTACATCCTCCGGCTGGGCCTTCTGGACGGCTGGTCCGGCCTCCGCTACTGCGCCATGCTCGGCTCCTACGAATACTGGACCGAGCTCAAAATCAAGGAACAGGCCGACGCCTGGGGCCCCACCACCGCCGCTCTGGTCGAGAAGATGCTCGCCGAACCCGCCACCACCTCCTCCCCGCGCCCCGCGACAAACACCGGGGACGCCCGCCCATGAGCGACACCCCAGTCCTCTTTAACCCCCGCGGCCCCCACAACCCCGCCGGCCTCCTCAACACCTCCCGCGGCCAGGTCGAGGTGCTCATCCCCACCTTCAACGAGGCCGCCGTCATCCGCGACACAGTCCAGAACGCCCTCGCCATCGGCCCGGTTTTCGTGCTGGATTCCTGCTCAACCGACGGCACCCAGCAGATTGCCAAGGACGCGGGCGCCACCGTCGTCGAGCAGCCCTTCCTTGGCTACGCCCGCCAGAAGAACTGGGGCCTCGAGAACCTCCCATTCGCCGGCAAGTGGGTCTTCATCCTCGACGCCGACGAACGCATCACCCCGCAGCTCCGCGCCGAGATCCTCCGCGCCGCAAACGACCCCGGCTCCGCAGACGGCTACTTCGTCAACCGCGTCGTGATCTTCATGGGCAGCCCCATCCGCCACGGCGGCCTCTATCCCTCCTGGAACCTCCGCTTCTTCAAACGCGGGATGTGCCGATACGAAGACCGCTCCGTCCACGAGCACATGGTCTGCGACGGGCCCACCGCGTTCCTCCGCCACGAGATGCTCCACATCCGCGGCGAGAGCGTCCACGAATGGGTCCGCAAGCACATCCGCTACGCCGACCTTGAGTCCGACGAGTGGGTCAAGCTCAAGTTCGGCCAAGAGGCCGGCGCCAGCGCCGAACGCCTGTTTACCAAGACCCTCAAGTACCGCCAGTATCTCCGCCGCGAGGTCTGGCCACGCACACCCCTCAAGCCTCTGCTCCGGTTCTTCTACATGTACGTTGTTCGCATGGGCGTCCTCGACGGCCGGGCCGGCCTCCACATGGCCACCATGATGAGCGTCTACGAGTACATCATCGAGCTGCTCTACCGCGACAAGCTCGACCGAATCCGCACCGGCGTCCTCAAACGCCCCTGAGCCCGACCCCGCGCCGCACGCCGCACGCCGCACGCCGCACGCCGCACGCCAACGATCCACCCGTGCGCGCCCTGCTGATCACCCTCGGCTCCCACGGCGATATCCATCCCTTTTTCGCCCTCGCGCGCGCCCTTCAAGCCCGCGGCCACGACGCCACCGTCCTCACCAATCCCCACTTCGCCAAGCAGGCCAAGGCCGCCGGCGTCACCCTCGTCCCGCTCTCCGACGCCATCGACATCAAGGCCCTCATGCAGACCCGGGGCGCGATGCACCCGCTGCACGGGCCGCGCGTCGTGCTCAAGAAGATGCTCCTCCCGGAGGTGCCCCGCATCTTCGAGCGCACGCAGGAAGTCATCAAGCGCCTCAAGCCCGACGTTCTCGTCGCCCACCCGATCTGCATGGGTGCGCCCTGGGCCGCCCAGCTCGCCGGCATCCCCGTCGTCTCCGTCGCGCTGGCCCCCATCTCCTGGATGAACCCCGCCGACACCATCGTCTTCGGCCCGTGGCGCTCGGGCGACCCCTCGCCCCGATCCGTTGCCTTTGATCTCTGGCTGGGCCGCCACGCCATGAGCCTGCTGCTGGACCCAGGTCTCAACCGCCTCCGCCGATCCCTTGGCCTGCCCAAGGCCCGCAACCAGCTCATCGCCGAGTTCGTCCGACCGGGCCTCAACCTGGGCCTCTGGTCCCCCCACTTCCGCCCGCCCCTGCCCGGCGACCCCGCCGGCGGCGTGGTCTGCGGCTTCCCGTGGTTCGACGCCCACCACGACCACACCGACGACCACCACCGCCTCGACGCCTTCCTCGACACCGGCGATCCGCCCATCGTCTTTTCGCTGGGCACCGCCGCCGTCCACGCCCCGGGCGAGTTCTTCCAAGCCGCTATCCGCGCCTGCCGCAATCTTTCCCGTCGCGGCCTGCTCCTGGTGGGGCGCGACGAATACCGCCCCGCCGGCCTCCCCGCGTCTGTCGCCGCCTTCACCTACGCCCCGTTTTCCAGCCTGCTCCCCCGGGCCGCCCTCACCGTCCACCACGGCGGGATCGGCACCACCGCCCAGGCCCTCGGATCGGGCCGCCCAACGCTCATCGCCCCGCTCTCTCACGACCAGTTCGACAATGCCGCCCGGGCCCGCCGCCTGGGAGTTTCCCACACGCTCCCGCACCGCGCGCTCACCGAACGCACCCTGACCGCCGCCCTCGACCGCCTGCTCGCCGACCCCGATGCTTGCGTCAAGGCCCGAACCCTCGGCCCCGCGATCGCCCGGCACGACGGCGCCCCCGTGGCCACCGCCGCTCTGGAAGGGTTTTTATCGAGCTCGCCTCCTCCATCAACGCTTTGACCCGGTCATTTCCGCGCTCCCGACGGTGCCAAGTGGGGATGAACCCTTGCGATGCGTCAAAACTGTGCTAACTTGAGTTTCGGCCAGCCGGATCCCCGGTTCCGTTTCATATACTTTCCAGGCCTCGTCCCGGATTTCGATTTTCACGGTGAACGTCGCGGCACAAGGGGGTGCAACGACGCGCATCGATCCAGACTTTCAGGCTCGCGGGGTGTCCCGCGAGTCCGAACACGACAGGAAGTTGGTCGGCAGACGTTCTGCCGGCCTTCTTCCTTTTTGCCGTCGGCCATCTCCCCGCGTTCCCGCCCCCCCCACCCGCCCAAAATCCCCGCACGCCCGAATCTCCGATCCGTCGATACTCTTGGCTCCGTCGGTCTACTCGTCTTCAGGCCACCATAGAGATCCGCTCGATGTCCCACACCCCCACCGACGATCCCAACCGTCCCTCCAACAACCCCGTCGAGTTCCGCGGCGTCTATACCGCCCTGACCACCCCCTTCACGCCCGACGGCTCGGCCATCGACTTCGCCGCCCTCGAGCGCCAGATCGCCTTCCAAGCCCAGGGCGGAGTCGCCGGCATCGTCGCCTCCGGCACCACCGGCGAGTCGCCCACTCTTGAGCACGACGAGTACCAGCGACTGATCGAAGCCGCCGTCCGCATCGGCCGGCTCCACGGCCTGCAAGTCGTCGCCGGCGCGGGCAGCAACTCGACCCGCCACGCCGTCGAGATGCAGCGCTTCGCCGCCGCCGCGGGCGCCCACGCAACGCTCAGCGTCAACCCATACTACAACAAACCCACGCAGGAGGGTCTGTACCGCCACTTCACGGCCATCGCGGATTCCGCCGACCTGCCGGTGATCGTCTACAACATCCCGAGCCGCTCGGCCGGAGGCCTGACGCTCGAAACGATCAAGCGTCTGAGCAGCCACCCGAACATCCGCGCCATCAAGGACGCCGTCGGCAACGTCGACTTCACCGCCGAGACCTGCGCCCAGTGCCCCGGGCTGGCCGTGCTCTCGGGCGACGACCCGCTGACACTCCCGATGATCGGCGTCGGGGCAGTGGGCGTCGTGAGCGTCGTGAGCAACCTCGTCCCCGCCCAGGTCGTTGCCATGGTCGCCGCCGCCTTGGGCGACGACGTCCCTTCCGGCGCCACCCCCGGCACGGCCCTGGAACTCCACCGCGAGCTGCTCCCGCTCATCAAAGCCCTGTTCACCGAGACCAACCCGATCCCCCTCAAGGCCGCCATGAGGCTGCTGGGCCGCGATTCCGGATCGCTCCGTCTGCCGATGACGCCCGCCTCGCCCGCCTGCATCGAGCGCCTCCGGCACGTGCTGACATCGATGGAACTGCTGCGTCAGACCGCCGGCGTCTGAGCCCGCCGCGATCGGCGTCCGCCCGGTCGCCCTTCCCGACCTGCGCGTCCGGTTGGCCCGCCTCTCGTTGGCCCGTCCCCTCCCTCCGGCTACGCTGGAGCCGTGCCGGCGTACTTTGCGGAGGCGCGCGTGATTCCAGAATCGACGGGCAAGGGCAACATGTCCTCGGCGACCACCGGCGCTCCGATCGGCATCCCCGTTCCCCCTCCCGCCGCCGACGCCGGCCCGGCCGCCCACGGCCCGGCCCAGCGGTTCCCCGCGTACGCCGACGTCCTCAAGTGGCTCGACCAGCGCGTCGACGTCGAACGCCTCCGCCCCTCCCGCGAGGTCGCCGACGCCCTCAAGCTCGAACGCATGAAGGCCCTCTGCGCCGCCCTTGGCCACCCCGAGCGCGGTTTCCGCTCGGTCCACGTCGCCGGCACCAAGGGCAAGGGTTCCACCTGCGCCATGACCGCCGCCGCCCTCCGCGGCTGCGGCCTGACCGTCGGCCTCTACACCTCGCCCCACCTGGTCGACCTCCGCGAACGCGTCCAGATCAACGAGCGTTGCATCTCCGAGCCCGACCTGCTCCCCATCGCCCGGAAGGTTGCCGACGTTGCCGACGCCATCGAGCCCGAGCACGGGCCCGCAACCTTCTTCGAGCTCATCACCGCCATCGCCTTCGTCCACTTCGCCGAGCAGGCCGTCGACATCGGCGTCATCGAGGTCGGCCTCGGCGGCCGGCTGGACTCGACCAACGTCATCACCCCCGAGGTCAGCGTCGTCACCAGCATCTCCTGGGACCACTGGCAGATCCTGGGCGACAGCCTTCCCAAGATCGCCCGCGAGAAGGCCGGCATCTTCAAGCCCGGCGTCATCGCCGTGGCCATCGACCAGAAGCCCGAGGTCGTCGAGACCTTCCGCCAGGTCGCTGCCGAGGTCGGCGCTCCCCTCCGCGTCGTGGGCAAGGAGATCGAGTACTCCGTCCGCTTCGAGGCCTCCCCGGCCCTCGGGCCCCACATGCGGGTCAGCGTCACCGGCATGCGGCACAGCTACGAGCACGTCGCCGTCCCCCTCCGCGGCGAGCACCAGGCCGGCAACTGCGCTCTCGCGCTCGCCGTCATGGACGCCCTGGGCGAACGCGGCTTCCGCACCCCCGAGGACCGCGTTATCGAGGGCCTCGCCCGCACCCGCTTCCCCGGACGCATGGAGCTCATCAAGACCAAGCCCCGCATCCTCCTCGACGGTGCCCACAACGCCGACAGCATGAAGATGCTCATGAAGTCCATCGGGCTCCAGATCCAGTCCGACTCGATGGTCGTCATCTTCGGCTGCGCCGCCGACAAGGACATCGACGGCATGCTCAAAGAGCTCGCCAGCGGCGCCGACAAGGTGATCTTCACCCGCACGAGCCACGCCCGCGCCGCCGACCCGCGCGAGCTGGCCCGCAGATTCACCGAGACCAGCGGCAAGATGTGCCAGACCGCCCCCTCCTTCGAGGCCGCCGTCGAGCTCGCCAAACGCGCCGTGGGCCGAGAGGACGTCATCTGCGTCACCGGCTCGCTCTATCTCGTGGGCGAGGCCACCCGCTTCCTCCGCGAACGCGGCCTGGCCTGATCTGGCCGCGCGACGCCCCACACCCTTCTGGGTGTCCCTCGGACCTCATTGTCCGTAAATGACGAATCTCGCCGTTTTCTCCCTGCGCCGTTCCTGCGCTTTCTGTTAGTTTGGGCAGCCCGCAGCGAAACCCCTTGCGGGATAGGAGCTCGCATGGCGTACTCAAGCGTTCGAATCCGGCTCGCGACAACGTTCATCATGCTCGTCGGCCTCGCCGCCCACGCCGCACCGGCGCTCGCCGCCGCGGCGGCCCGCAGCCCCCGCGAAGACCAGAGCAACTGCCCCGCCTATCCCTGCAAGGCCGCCGGCAACCGCGCCGGACCCTTCAGCGCCGCCACGCACATCGAGGTCCGGTTCAACACGGGCCTGATGGTCCGCGAGCGCAACGCCCAGCTCTCCGACCTCGGCTCCGGCGACCTCATGGCCCCCGACGCTCAGGCCGTGCTCACCAAGTACGCCCTCGCCGGCTGCACCTGGATGCGCGTCCATAATGGCGTCCCGGAAGCAACCCTCGACCAGATGCACCTGACGGCCGAGCAGAACCTCGCCAAGCCCGTCGCCAACCTCAACCAAGCCTTCTTCCTGTACTTCCCGAATCCCCTCGACGCGGCCGGAATCAACGCCGCCATCGACGACTTCAACGCGCTGGCCATTGTCGAGATGGCCGAGCCCGCCCTCATCGCCGAGCAGCCCCCGCTCAGC
>Ga0105044_10001805_pt1 | contig 29015 bp, 26 predicted proteins | sample MAT01_FD_78092 | JGI IMG/M metagenome (GOLD analysis project Ga0105044, IMG submission 78092) | Freshwater microbial communities from Lake Fryxell liftoff mats and glacier meltwater in Antarctica - MAT-01 | ecosystem: Environmental > Aquatic > Freshwater > Ice > Liftoff microbial mat | place...
CCCGCGCACTGCTGCGCTGCCCGTCGGCGAACGATGTGGACCGTTCAACGAGCTTCGCCGGTCGCTCGACCGGGTACTTGGCTGAATCCCGGGGGTCGCGGGTTTCAGTACTGCTGTTGACTGCAAACCCGGCACTCGAACTGCAAACTGGAGACTTAGTGGTTCACTGAGGGCTGGCACGGCGCTCAACTGCCAGTGTCGAGTTTGCAGTTTGAGTTACCGGTTTCCAGTCGACCGATTGACTAGTGGTGCGACTCCCGAATCTGCCCAATGAACACGCACGCCAGCAGCGTGAAGATGAACGCTTGGAGAAACGCGACAAACAGCTCGAGAATGCTGATGGCCGTGGCCATCGCCAACGGGATGCCGACCACTGCCCAGCTCTTGAACGCGAAGATCAGCCCGATGAGTGCGAGCAACAGAATGTGTCCCGCCGTCATGTTGGCGAACAAACGGATCAACAGCGCGAACGGCTTGGAGATCTTGCCCACCATTTCCACCGGGGTCATCACCACGAACATGATGACGCGCATGACGATGGGCAGATCCTTGTTCCAGTAGAAGATCGTGCTGAGATAGCCAATGCCGTTGGCGCGAATACCGGCCACTTCGACGACGATTGCCGTGATGATTGCCAGCGTGGCGGTAACCGAGATATTGCCCGTGGCCGTGGAGCCGTAGGGAATCATGCCGAGCAGGTTGCAGCAGAGAATGAAGAAGAAGAGCGTCAGCGCGAAGGGGACGTAGCCCTCGCCATGATGCCCGACGTTGGGCAACACGACTTCATTGCGCAGATAGAGCGCCATGGCCTCGATGCCATTCGCAAAGCCCGACGTGCGCCCCTTGGCGGCATGCTGCGTCTTGCTGGCAGACGCCGCCGAGATGAGCAGGAGCGATGCCATCAGCGCAGCCGCCAGCATGAACACCACATGCTTGGTGGGCGACATATCGATCGCGTAGCTGCCAATGTGAATGGGCGCCCATTGCGGCAGTTCAATTTCGCCGTAGAACGGGGCCGTGAACGTGGGGTACTCGAGGTGACGCGAGTCCGTGATATGCGGCGTGATGATATCCACCGGCCCCTCGGCCGCTGGATGCTCGACCGCCTGTCCTGAGGCAGTGACCGGCACCATGATGGCGCCCACGGTCGTATCGAGTTGGACCCGTGCACCTGCGTCTACCTGCGCTGAAACGAGCGCGGGCGAAGCGGCGAGCAGTATGGCAAAGCACAACGAACGGAGCATCCCGAGAGTCCGGGTCAGGCGTTCAAGAAGAGTGGCTCGACGAGTGTCGAGACGAAGTAAAACGTCACGAGCGAAACCAGTGCCGGGGCTGATGGAATCCCCAGCGCTTTGATGCCCAGGAAAGCCCAGAAGGCCACCGTGGCGAAGCGAAGTACCACACCCAATCCCCACCCTGCGATGACGTTCTCACGAGCCACCAACCGCGCGATGGCAAACGTCACCGACTGCACACAGAACGCGAGCCATGCACTGGCCGTCACGGCCGCGGCCGCCGATGCATCGGTGAAGACGAATCGCTGCAGCAGCACCGCCACCGACATCACCAATGCACCCTGCGCCACCGTGAACAGCATCACGGCGCGCATGATTCCTCTTGACGCAGTCGTGATCACTATGGCGGCAACGTTTCCGTCCGTCCCGACTTTGGGACCGGCGTGGTTCGCACGATCAGACGACGATAGCTCAGAAAGAATGTCCCGCCCCCTCCAAAGAACACGCCAAGCAAGAGGAACACGGGAGACGTACCCATGCGCTTGTCGGCCCAATTACCTGCGTACACGAACGCGATCAGTGCGACAAAGAACTGCATCCCGAGCCCTGCCAGTGCCCACGGCGACGTGTCCGCGGGCGCGCCCACCTTCGGCTGCTGGGGAGGCGACTCTTTGACCATGCTGGCGGGGAAACTAGGCGCTTGTGAAATTTTACGCAAGCGAACTCCAAGTGGCATTCCGAACAAATACCGGCACCCGCTTCAAGATTGGAAAACAAAGCTGGACTGTGACTTAGGTCAGTTATCCACACTTGACAGCCCCGTCCGCTGACCATATTCTGGCACTGTGCTGATTTGTGATGGTCCATGCGAGGCCATCAGTTGGCACAGTGCGCGGTGCCGCCCCACCGCAACCTTGAGATTTCCAACGCCACTGATGCTCCCACGCATCATCGTTCCCGTGATTGCCACTGCCGTGCTCGTGTTCGCGTGTGGTCCACGCCCACAGAGCTCGGTGTCTGGTGCCCGCCCCAGTGCGAGCGCCGGCAATGGCGTCACCTCGCATGTCATGGTCGATACGGCGCGTGGCAACGTCCGCTTCGCGATCGAAGTCTCCAACGACTCTCGCAAGCGCGTCGAATTGAATTTCCCAGACGGCCGCACGCACGATTTCGTGGTGCTCGATGTGCGCGGGAAAGAGGTGTGGCGCTGGAGTTCGGGTCGCATCTTCACGCAGGCCATGCAGAACCGCCTGCTCGACTCGCACGACGCCATTGTGTACGCCGAGCGGTGGACGCCACCCGCTCCCGGTCGGTACACGCTCGTGGCCCAGCTCAATAGCGAGAACTACCCTGTCCAGCAGCGCGTCGAGTTCGCGCTGCGCTAGTTCTGCCCACGCAACCACACCCTGCTGCACTCCGATGGACTCAACGGACGCCCTATGGCGTCCGTATGTTTTTCTCGTAACGTCGTTGGTCACGTCGTTGTCGTCTCCTTGCTGGGTGATCTCGCGGTAAGTTGCGATCAGTCTCGCAGCACCATGTCGGTTTCCGTCTTCCTTGTCTGCCGTGAACGCATCTGCCTCTGACGAAACGAACGACCTCGCGCTGCTCGACCGACTTGCGTCGGCCCGTCGCGAACTCGCGCATCAGATTTCGCAACGCATCGTGGGTCAAACGCAGGTAGTCGACGACCTGATTGCGGCCCTGCTGTCGGGCGGTCACGTGGTGCTGGTGGGCGTGCCGGGGCTCGCGAAAACGCTGCTGGTGCAAACCGTGTCGCGCGCGCTCGATCTCACGTTCTCGCGCGTGCAGTTCACGCCGGATCTGATGCCGAGCGATATCACCGGCACGGAGCTGATGGAGGAGGAGCCGGGCACGGGCAAGCGCGCGTTTCGTTTTGCGCCGGGTCCGGTGTTTGGGAACATGGTGTTGGCCGACGAGATCAATCGCGCCCCGCCCAAGACGCAGGCGGCGCTGCTGCAGGCCATGCAGGAGCGCAACGTGACGGTGGCTGGCCGCACGTACGACTTGCCCAAGCCGTTCTTCGTGCTCGCCACGCAGAACCCCATCGAGCAGGAAGGCACGTATCCGCTGCCGGAAGCGCAGCTGGATCGCTTCATGTTCGAGCTCAAGGTCGGGTATCCAACGCGCGCGGAAGAGGAGCAGATCGTCCTCTCCACCACGGGTGACAAGGTGGGCGAAGTGCGACCGGTGCTGGGCGCGGAAGAGTTGCTCTCGCTGCAGCGACTGGTGCGTCGCTTGCCCGCGCCGCCGAGTCTCATTCAGTACGCGGTGAAGCTGGCGCGCAGCACGCGCCCTGACGATCCGGATGCGACGGCAATGGTGAAGAAGTACGTGAGTTGGGGGGCGGGTCCGCGTGCGTCGCAGTATCTGGTGCTGGGTGCGAAGGCCCGTGCGGCGATGGACGGGCGAGCGATGCCCGATCTGGATGATGTGCGGTCGGTGGCACCGGCGGTGTTACGGCATCGGTTGGTGGTGAATTTCCAGGCGGAAGCGGACGGCATTCCGGTGGAATCGCTGATTGAGTTGCCGAGGTAAACGTTGGATTTGTGCGAGCAGAGCCCCGCTTGGGTGCGCGTTCGGCCCCGTCAGCGCTGACGGGGCCGATGCGTTTCCGGGCTCCGCGGACGAGCTGTTTCGCGTATTGTCATTGGTGAATGGTGTGGCACGGGCGTGCGCGGGCTAGGAAATTGAGCGCGAGGTTACCGCTGACACTGCGCTGACACTGCCGACGAATTTCGGGGCAATCCCAATCCCGTGAGGATCATATGGCTCGCCCGCGCGCGCAGGTGGCGGATGTAGTTCCTTGGGTTGTTGATGGTGCTGTATTGCCGACGCGCGATGCGAACGGACAACCCCTCATCCGGCTGCAGACTCTTGGCGCCGCTGTGGTTCAATGCGGCGAGATGCGAATTGGACCTACCGCCGGCGTGTTGTTCGCGCTGTTGCTGCGACTGACGCATGCGCATGGGATGCGGGTGCCCCGTGACGTGTTACTTGAGGCCGTGTGGCCCGGGCAATCGGATCGGCGGCGGCGGGGAAGTCTGCGGCAGGCGTTGTACAAGCTGCGTGTGTTCGGTGTGCGTGTTGCGCTCGACGGCGATGTGGTGGGGGTCGATCGTGCGCAGATCGTGCGCACATTTTCGATCGAGCGGACAGTCGCAGGCTTTGATCGTGATGTCACCAACGGCGATGAGCCGTTTGGGGTCTTTTTGCCGAGCTATGCTCCGCCGACTGAGTCGCTTGAGGAGTGGGTGGATCTCGAGCGGGAAGCCGTGCACGCCCAAGTGCGGCACGTGCTTGTGACGCAGTTGCGGGCGCGGCGTGAGCGCGCCGATTGGGGTGGCGCGGAGGCCTTGGCGCGGTGGTTGTTGCGCTTCGATCCGTTACATGAAGACGCGACGCTGACGATCGCGGAGTGCACCATGCTTTCCGGAGCGAAGGCGGAGGCGATCGCCATCCTCGATCGGTATCTCACCGACATCGGGCCTGGCGCTGGCGATATCCGCCTGCCGGCCGTGCAGATGCGTCGCCGCTTTGTGGAAGCCATGCGTGGTGGCGTTTCATTCGCGCAGACAGAGCGCCACTTCGTGGGCCGTGAAGAGGAACTGAGCGCCTTCACCCTCGCGATGCGTCGTGCGCGATGGCGCGAGGGGAGCGCCGTGCTGCTGCACGCGCCATCGGGAATCGGGAAGACTCGCCTGACCGTCGAACTTGGCAAAGTTGCGACGATAGAGAACGTGCGGGAGGTGCGCGTGTCGTGTGGCGAGAGCGATGGGCGTCGCATTCTGTCGGTGGCGCTCGCGATGCTGCCAGAGTTGATCGCGCAGCCCGGTGCACTGGGGTGCGAGCCGGAGAGTTTGGCGACCCTGCGTCGGTTCGTGCCGGAGGGGCGGTCGACAGGGCATTCAACAAAGCCCGCGAATTCCGACGTGGGGAGTGTTCCGGGAGAGGCTGAGAGTGAGCGCGCTCCGGGGCTTTTTGCGGGGCCGTTGTTGCCGTCTGGCAGCGGGCAGGCTGAATCCGCACCCGAGTCGGTGCTGGCGCGTGAGCCGTTGCCGATGCCGTCGGCGCTGCGGCGCGCGATTGTGGATCTCGTCGCCGCCGTGTCTGACGAACGTCCATTGATGCTTGTGGTTGAGAATGTGCATTGGATTGACGGCGCATCGTGGGACGTCCTTGTGGACATCATGGAGCGCATCACCGAGATGCGTGTAGTCGTGCTGCTGACATCACGCGTGCCGTATGCAGGCGCGGTGCGCCCGGAACGGGTCCCGACATCGTTGATTGTGCGCGAACTGGAGCGGCTCAGGGTAGAGCACCGCACCGTACTCGCGCGACTCATCGGCGAAGACTTTTCCGCGCCGATGAGTATCGAGATCTGCGATTGGTTTGTCGAAGCGTGCGAAGGCAATCCGCTTTTTTTGCGGTCGCTCGTCAACCACTGGATTGAGACCGGCGAAGCGGGTGGAGTTCCGCCGACGCTGCAGCAGGTGATTGAACAGCGGCTCGCGAAGCTGACCCCGGAGGGCCTGCGCATGTTGCAGGTCGTAGCGATGTTGGGGGAGTTGGCGACGGTGGAGCGTGCTCAGCGAATTCTGGGTCAATCGACGCGTCAATCGCTCGATTCCTTCGACGAACTCGCGCGCGCTGGCGCGTTTCGAGCATCAGCGACGTCATCCCTTCTAAGCCATGAACTGCTAGGGTTGGCGGCCGTCGCGTCCCTAGGCGCGCCGACAATGAAGCTCTTCAGCCTGAAGATCGCTGAGACACTGGCTTGTGATCGATTCGACGAGGCGGAGGCAATCAGTCTCGCGGTGCTAGATCACTTCCGTCAAGCCGACGACATGGACCGGTTCGCGGAATTCACCCTCATCCGTGGAGAGGCTTTGATCCGTGCCGGATACCCAACTCAAACACTCGCGCTTTGCGATGCAGCGACGCGCGCGCTTCCCGGCGACCGCTACAACCGTGCTCTCGCTCGACTCGAATCCGAAGCGCTCTATCTTGCGGGGCGGTACGCTCGGCTTCTCGAACTAACATCCCGGGGGGATGTAGATCTAAGCATCGACTCTGGATGGGACGCTGCGCACCCTAAAGAGGTACTCAACTATATCGAGACTGCTCGCCATGCCGACTCGGTCGCCTACTACGAGGATCTCTGCGCGCGTGCGACGATACTCGCGGAATCAACCACGGTTCCGGAGAACCTACGATTCCGGGCCGCGACCACGGCAATAAAGGTCGCGGGTTACGGCTGCTCCGAGCTCCTCCCTGCTCGCGCCTATCTTGCGGGGCTGAGCGTCGTTGACAATATCGACGACCCGAAGGCTCAGCGCGCGCTGATCGACATGTATTACCACACCGCGTTCGGCGAAAGCACAAAAGCACTCACAGCAGCGAGAGAGATTCGAACTCATTACTTGCCCTTCCGGAACCCTCGCGATCGGGTGTTTCTCGGGGGGGATATTGGATACGCACTTCGGGTCAATGGTGCAACAGATGACGCGCGGGCCACCTTCGAGTCAGTCTATAGAAATGGCGCATCCACTGGCTTCATCGCCGCAGCGGGTGTTGCCGCTTGGTACCTCTCGATGATGGCACTAGATACCGATTCGGATGTAGCGCTCGCGACGGACTGGATCTCACGATGTGAAGCTCTACCTGGCGCTCCCGATGAGGAACTGCTACGACACATCTGTGCGCATCAGCGAGCGAGACTCGCGGTCATCGAGGGAAGAGTCCAGGATGCGGTGGACCATACGAGAGCCGCGAAACGGTGCGTTGTCGATACCCCTCACCCCAAGCGGCTTGCATACGTACTTGCGCTCGACCTAGCAATCGCGCTTCTGGTAGACGACGCGGACAGAATACATGAGTTCGTCCAAAATGCCGAAGTCCGATTCTCGAAGCTCAAAGGGACCTTGGGCCAAGACTATCTGGCAAGCCAGCTTATCTGTGCCCTTCGTAGACTGGGGAGGGTGGAAGAGGCCAAAGATCTCTTTCTTTCGTACGTGACACGGTCTCGCCGGGAGCGATCCAAAGTGCCGAAGTATCTTTTGGACGCCCACACAAGCTAAACCTCAGTCCTTAAGCAACAGCTTGGGCCTTCTGGCCCCTCGCACGCTCGATGATCTGCGTGAACGAGAGAGTGTTGCCCCGTGAATCCGCAGTCACAAAGAGCTGGTGGTAGAGCGGACTGTCCAGCAAAGCGTCACATATCCGTGGGTCGAATTGCTTTCCCCTGAACTTGATCAACTCTGCGCGAACCTCGACTTCAGTCATCGCTTTTCGGTAAGCGCGGTCGCTGGTCATCGCGTCAATCGTGTCGGCGAACATGATTATCCGCGACCCTAACGGGATCGACTGTCCTGCAATTTTATCAGGATAGCCTGTTCCATCCCAATTCTCGTGATGGTGGCGGACAGCTGGAACGATGTCGTGGAACTCGGAAAGCTTCGCGACTAACTCGGCGCTCTTGATCGGGTGCAGTTCCATGATCGATCGTTCCTCGTTCGTCAACCTTCCTGGCTTGCTCAGAATCGGCCGAAAGATCTCGTGGATCTTTCCTACATCGTGGAGCAGCGCAGCGATCGCGATTCTCTCGACCTCTAATCCAGTAAGTCCGATGGCTCGAGCGATGATGCGAGAATATCTTGAAACTCGCTGGGAATGCCCAGAGGTGTAGGGATCCCCGTACTCTACAGTGTGAACGAATAGCTCGAGAAGTTCTCGATTGGTGGTCGAGAGTTGTTGCCTGACCTGATAAAGGATCCGAAAGCCAAATGTCATTATGGTCATCGCGGCGAAGCCCCAAAGCCGCCAATCTAAATAGGCCCTTGCGAACAGGTAAACCATCGGCACTGAGAACAAGTCGAAAAGCAGAGACGCTGAGTTACCATCCCTCCTAGTCCGCACTATGCTCTTGCCTTCTGATATTCCGATGGCGGCGGCAACAGCCAGAGTGTTCACGAACAGGAATGATAGAACTGCTACTGTGTGCGGAAGGAAGAGAAACGCGGAGTGCTCTTGCAGTGGTCTACCGCCAAGAGCCAAGTACAACAGCGTTGATATCGAGGCAGCGAGGCAAAACTGCGCGATGTTAAACGCGCGCTTCAGCGCTGGCTTCGGGCGGCGAATTTCCCCGACAGCCGCTCCAACTCCGACCAACGCTACCGTTGCCCACGATGGGTACAGCACGAGAGCCGTTGCGTAGGGGATGAATGAAATCTCCCCGAGCATGTTCCCCTGTACGCGATAGCGCGACTGCGACCCGACGAGTCCGAGCGCGGAATACAGCAGAGATCCAACAAGCAGCGCGGGAGAGAGTTCCGGCGCTTTTAGATACACACAGACAAGCGCGACAGCTCCCGCTGCCACGATCGCGTACACAAAGCCGATCACTCTTGTCTTCATGTGGTCTAGAAAAGGGCGTCCCCGCCGTCCAGCTACATCTAACCCCAAACTTTCGTCTCAACCAAAGCAAAAGACAGAACTGCGTTCACGAGCTGGGCCAGAATTCCCATGTTGCGTCACCTCCCATCGGGGTAAGTCACGCACGTCCCGCTCGGGATCATACGTGCTTTAACGAGGTTGGCTCCGCTCCTCCTAACTTGCCCTGCGCGCTCTGCTCCGCTTTACCGGGAGACGGGGACGTTTTTTAAGGTCGTCGTGATGGTGACGATTGAAGACGAGTGTCGCGGGCGCACGTCATCGTGCGACCTAACGATCCAGCTGCATCCAACGATTCGTAGCATTGAGAACGGCTAGCACAGTGCTCGTCTCACCGCTCTCCTGCACTTCGCAACTGCCCGTCAACATCACCGTCTCGCGACCGTCGCGCGCAGCGATACTGACGAACACAAATTCACGGCCGAACACTTCCACCATTTGGGTCCCTTCCAGAGACAGCGATCGCGATCGCGCAGAGGTCAAACCCATACCAGCTACTGCATCCATCATCGCGAGGATCGTAGCGCGCGCCGTGAGATCAAGGCGCGACCGCTCACTCGCCTGCCCCTTGGCCTCACCCGCAAATGCGCGCTCACCCTGCGTCAACGTCACCCGACAGGTCAGTCCGCGCTCACGCGACCGACGCAACTCCACATCCTCGAACACCAACATCCGCCGAGCACTCGCAACGTCAATCGCTGTCGCAGGCGCGGTACTGGCCCGTGACGCGTTCTTGTCGTTCGCTGCTTCGTGTATTCGCGTTGCTGGAGCCTCGGCCAACGGCGGAGCAGACCCTGACGGCACCGGCGGAACGAATGTGGTAGTGGGCCCTTTCGCACCGGCGGCCGGCGCATCACCCGCACGATGAGGATCGAGCGTGGTCGCAATGGAAATCTTCCGATGATTGACCCGAACGCCGAGCTCCGCGATCAACGCGCTCTCGATATTGCGCACCGTCTGTTTGGGCGCGACCGCATCTGTAGTCAGCACATGCACTTCATCAATGGCCCCCGCATCACTCGGCACAATTCTCACCGACAACACTCCGGGGAGTGTCGCGATCAATTCTTCAGCGCGACGGATCGGATACCCAGTCCCCGCCACAGCTCCCGCAGGCGTGAATGGTGAGTTCATCCCGAAATTGACTGGAATCGACAGGTAAAACTCCGCAGGTAGATCGAACCAGCGCTGGTCGACTTGTCATCGACGGCGAGAATATGTTGATGAGTCCGCTGCATGGCAAGAGTATGAAGCGAACAACATGTGCCACGGTAAGGCAGGGACAGCTTCTGCTTCACTCGTCGTCCAGGAGCGGTCCGGTCTCTCCCTCGTACTCGCGCAGCTTCCGGTACAGCGTTCGCTCACCAATGCCCAATCGCTCGGCAGCTTTCCGACGATTACCACTGGCATCCCGTAACGCCGCCTCAATGGCCGTCCGCTCGATCTCGGCCATGGTGGTCTGCGGCCCCAAGGTAATTACGGTGGGCGCCGGCGCCTGATCACGCGGCTCAATGCCACGCATTTGCCCAATATGCGGCGTGATGTCCACGTATCCAGAGCCGCCCACAGTGGGCCGACCGCGCACGTCGGCTATCCAGTCGGGCGGAGTCAACGGAACTTCCACGTCCATCCGGCGACGCAGCTCCTCCACCTGCAGCTTGAGCTCCACGAGCGAACGGACAATGAACTCGAGCTCGCGCCCCTGCGCCCGCTCACTCTCGCGCACCATAGGCCCAATGTGCACGGGCAACAGCCGACGACCACCAGCATCACGGATGGCCCGCGGGATATCCTCCGCCGTGATTTCGCGCCCTGGCGCAAGCACGACCATGCTCTCTACGAGGTTACGCAGCTCACGGACATTGCCGGGCCACGGATACTCCACCAGCAACGCCAACGCATCGGCCGACAGCCCGTGAAAAGGGCGGTCGTGCATGCGCGAGAACTCCGCCACAAAACGACGCACCAGAATGGGGATGTCGTCCCGGCGCTCGCGCAACGGCGGCAGATAGATGCGCAGCACATTCAACCGATAATACAGGTCGGCGCGGAACCCGCCTTCCTCCACATGCTCGCGCAGCGGACGATTGGTGGCCGCCACCACACGCACATCGATGTGGATGGCCTGCCCACTGCCCACCCGCGTCACTTCCCGCTCCTCCAGCACACGCAACAGCTTCACCTGCGTGCTGGATGGCACCTCACCAATCTCGTCGAGAAATAGCGTGCCGGTATCGGCCAACTCAAAGCGCCCAAGCCGACGCTCGGCCGCACCGGTAAACGCGCCCTTTTCATGTCCGAAGAGTTCGCTCTCCAGCAACGTCTCGGGCAGCGCGCCGACGTTCACGGCAATGAACGGCTTACCACGCCTGCGGCTGAGCCGATGAATGGCGCGCGCCACCAACTCCTTGCCGGTTCCGCTTTCGCCTTCAATGAGCACGGTGCTCGACACGGGCGCGATCTGCTCGATCTTGACGAGCACCTCGCGAATGGCCTCCGACTCGCCCACCAGCCCTGTCATCTGCGCGAGCCGCTGACGCTCGAGTCGCCGACGAATGCCGTCCACGACTTCATCCAGCACCACGGGCTTCGGCCACGTCTCCGTATAACCAACATCGCGCAGCCGTTCCTGCACGATGGGATCGCTCACGTCGGTAAAGCCCACCACGGGCACGCCTTCCCACAGCTGCTGACGCACGAGCGCCACGTTCGCGCTATCGAGCAGCGCACCCGTGAGCACGAGCACGTGAGGGCGCGCACGACGCAGATCGCCGCGCACATCGTCCATGGGCGAGATGGTCACCGTCGCGATGCCCAAGGCTTCGAGCGCCGCGTTCAAACGCACGGCCGGCTCGACGTCCGACATCAGAATTGCGACGACGCCGGACTCGTTGTCCTCAGTACTGCCGCGCCGCATCACAGCGGTGCGTGGCCGTTCGCTCACGCCTTCCCCGCTCGCTTGTAGAACGGCAGCTTGACGACGCGTGCCGGCACCATGCGGCCGCGAATATCGATGTCGAAGGGCGTGCCCACGACTGCAGCTGCGGTTGGCAGATAGCACGTGCCGATGGGGACGCCGAGCGTGGGGCTCATGGTGCCGCTGCGCACTTCACCGAAGCTCACGCCGCCGTAGGCCACGCCGTGACCATGGCGCGGAATGGCGCGTTCGTCGATGGTGAAGCCAACCAGCTTGCGCGCCGTGCCTTCGGTGTGCTGTTGGGCCAGCACATCCCGGCCGACGAACGGTTCCGACTTGCCAAGCTTCACCAGCCACGAGAGCCCGGCTTCGATGGGCGTGGTGGCATCATCGAGCTCGTTGCCATACAAACACAGCCCCGCCTCGAGCCGCAGTGAATCTCGGCAGCCCAATCCGGTCGGCGTCACCTTGCCTGTGGCCATGATGGCCGCCCACACAGTCTCCGCGTGTTCAGACGCGCAATACAACTCCCATCCCAGTTCGCCGGTATAGCCGGTGCGTGAGATGATGCACGGCACGCCCGCAATGCTTCCTTCGGTGAACCAGTAGTACTTGATGTCGCCGAGTGGAACGCTGGAGAGTGATTGGATGATGGCCGGTGCGTCGGGCCCCTGCACCGCCACCAATGCGGTCGCGTCGGAGACGTCGTGCATCGTGCAGTCGAACGCCGCGAGGTGCGCCTGCAGGTGGGCGATGTCCTTGTCCTTGTTGCTGGCGTTGATGACGAGCATCAACTCGCTGGCCATGCGATACACGAGCAGGTCGTCGACGATGGTGCCGTCTTCGCGCAGCAGCGTGGAGTATTGCACCTGCCCCACCGCGAGCGCGGCGACGTCGTTGCTGGTGACGGAATTGACGAAGCGGATGGCGTCGGGGCCCTTCACCATCACTTCGCCCATGTGCGAGACGTCGAACATTCCGCACGCCTCGCGCACTGCCTTGTGTTCGACCGTGATGCCCTGCGGGTAGTTGACCGGCATTTCATAGCCGGCGAACGGCACGATCTTGGCGCCAAGCGCGACGTGCACTTCGTGGAGCGGCGTGCGCTTGAGGGCGGCGGAGACAGGAGCAGTCATGGGTGCGGACGGAGGTCAGGGCGGCGAGGGGAACGCCGCAGCGTAGTATGCCGATTGTGCCAGGTGGGTGCCAGCGTGGCAGGCATGCCATTCGGTGGGACCGAGCTGACCGGTGCCGTCAAAGCTCGTTGACCGCCGCCATGACTTCTGCGGCGTGACCGGCAGATTTCACGTTGGTGAAGATCTTTTGGAGCGTCCCTTGGGCGTCGATGATGAACGTGGTGCGCATGATGCCCATGTATTTCTTGCCGTACATGGACTTCTCCTTCCACACGTCGTAGAGCGTGGCGACGGTCTGCTCGGTGTCGGCGAGCAACGCGAACGGCAGTTCGTACTTCTGCTTGAACTTGACGTGGGATTTGACGGAGTCGGGGCTGACGCCAAGAATCACCGCGTTGGACGTGTCGAAGTCCGGGAACGCATCGCGGAATTCGCAGGCCTCCACGGTGCACGAACTCGTGTCGTCCTTGGGATAGAAATACAGAACAACCGCTCGGCCACGCAGCGATTTGAGCGTCACGGCAGCGCCGTCGTCGGCCGTGAGCGTGAAATCGGGCGCGAGCGTGCCTACCGTCAGTGAAGACGTGGCCGGTGCTGCGGACTTCTTGGCTGGCATGGACTGGGGACGTGGTAGAGTGAGCGAAACAGCGGCGTGCTAGGAATAGCAGCGCATTACGCGAGTGGTTCGTTGCCCATCAATGCGGCCATGATCGCTTTCTGGATGTGCAGACGATTTTCTGCTTCGTCCCACACCACCGATTGCGGGCCGTCGATGACGTCGGCCGACACTTCTTCGCCGCGATGCGCGGGGAGACAGTGCAGAAAGATGGCGTGCGATGCGGCGCGTTGCATCAGCGCCGCGTCCACCTGAAAGCCAGCGAACGCCCGTTCGCGGTGCAACTGTTCCTCTTCCTGCCCCATGGACGCCCACACGTCCGTGGTGACCACATCCGCGCCACTGGCGGCCTCGGCTGGGTCGCGCACCAACTGCACGTCGGCGTTATGGGCTGCGGCGAGGAAGCTGGCGTCGGGATCGAAGCCTTCGGGGCAGGCCAGACGCAGTGAGAACCCGAGGTGCGCCGCGGCCTCGATCCATGAGTTGGCCATGTTGTTGCCGTCGCCAATCCATGCCACGCGCTTGCCGCGATACTCGCCTTGGTGTTGGAGGACGGTGAGAATGTCGGCCATCACCTGGCAGGGGTGCGAGAGGTCGGTCAGGCCATTGATGACGGGCACGCTGGAATACCGTGCCAACTGCTCCGCGTCTGCGTGAGCGTAGGTGCGGATCATGATGCCGTTGGCGTAGCGGGAGAGCACGCGCGCCGTGTCTTCGATGGGCTCACCACGCCCGATCTGCACGTCGCGCGGTGAGAGAAAGTGCGCTGTTCCACCGAGCTGTGTGGCGCCCACTTCGAACGACATGCGCGTGCGCGTGGACGCCTTCATGAAAATCATCGCCAGCGCCATTCCCGCGAGCGGCTTTGCTGTGTACTCGCGACGACGCATGCGTTCGGCGAGATGCAGCAGAGCCGCGTTTTCGGCGGGCGTGAAGTCGGCGATGTTCAGGAAGTCGCGGTGGTCGACTTCACCTCGAGGGGCGCGGGACATGGCACGAGGGGAAGGCGGGAACGACGAAAGCGCGACCGGTGCAGCCGCGCCTTCGTCCTTCCCGAAAGAGATTTCGGAATATATGCCGAGTGCCTTCATCCGGTAAAACGACCATGGGGGGGTGACTCGGGACTATCGCCCCGTCAGATGAAGCGTCAGCATGCGACTCACGATACCGTCCAGCGCCACGCCGGTGCCGCCGGCGGTCAGGTCCGCCGCATTTGTCGCCGCAATGAACGCGACACCGTTGTCGAGTCCGACCCACGCGACCGAGTGATTCGTGACGTTCGATCCGGAATGCGTGACCGTTCGACCGCCCCACGATCGGGTCGTGCTGATCCAGCCCAGCGCATAGGGATCACGGCCGGCGATCGGCGTGACACCGGTGAAAGTCCGACGCGCGTCTGCCTGCGTGAGCAGCGTGGACGTGCCGGCATCGGCCTTGAGCAACTCGTGGACAATGCGCCCCCAGTCGCTGATAGACATATGCGAGCGACCGGCGGCCGAGAGTCCGGGCGGATTATCGCATGCTTCACAGGCGACCCACCGCCCCCCCGCGAGCGAGTGACCCACCGGCTGCGTGCTGCTGCCAGAGGTCGTGGTCGGACCAAAGCCGATCTGCGTGGCACCTACCGGTGCACCCAACTCCGACACCAGCAGCGCTTCGTACGTACCGTTCATCGCACGTTCGATCATGGCACCGGCAATCACATATCCGATGTTGGTGTAGAAGTAGCCGCCTCGCGGACCAATCGGCGGCGCCGCCAGCCCCCATGCCGCGGCCGATTCGCGCTGCGCCTTCGCCGTCGCCCCCGCGTACGCCGACCCAGGTGGATCGTTGCGAATGCCTCCTGACATGGCCAGCAGTTCCGCCAATGTCACACCGCCATACTCGGCGCGAACGGCTGCTCCGAGTTCAGGGAACATCGACGCCACCGTCGTCGTCCAGCTGATGCGACCCTGCTTGACGGCAATGGCCGCCAGCGTCGCCGTGATCGCCTTGAGATTCGACCCGATGTGCCACTTGTCGTCGACCGTGGCGAGCGCACCACCGGTTGCGCGACGTGTGCCGCCGACGCCGAGCGCTACCACACCGCCGGATCGCGTCACGATGGCGCCAACCAGAGCCGGCAGCCCGCGGGCGACGCGAACCGAATCTACGAGACGATCGATGTTGCGTGGTACGACGGTCACGACGCGCGTACCGCTGATTCCCCCGATCGTCGCGGTCAGCGTGGCCGAGCCGGCCGTGACGCCAGTCATGACCCCGGTCGCGCTGACGGTCAACACACCCACATTGCTCGAGCTCCACACGATCGCCGCCGGCACGATCGAGCCGCCGCTCGCCGTGGCCGTAGCGGTGGCCGCCACGCCGATCTCGACATTGGCCGGTGCAGTTACGGCAACGTTCGGGACGGGCGTGGTGACGGTGATCGCGGCCGTGGCACTTCGTCCCTCACTGGCCGCGGTGACCGAGGCGGTGCCCGCTCCCACGGCCGACACCAGACCGTCTGCCGATACCGTCGCGACAGTCGTGGCATTCGACGACCAGCTGGTGGCGCGCCCGCTGAGCGCCGTCCCGGCGGCATCACGCAGAGTGGCGGTGAGTTGCAGCGAGCCGGGCAGCTGCAGCGTGGACACCGTCTGATTGAGCGTCACTGTCGCCACCGGCACGGGCGCCGGTGGTATCGTCGGCGGAAGCGAGTTGCCGCCACCACCGCATGCTGCCAGCAAAAGCGGCCACACGAAGCCAAGTGTCAGCACAGAGGATTGGCCACGAAAGTGCATGAGAACTCCAACCGGGTGAGTTGATGGGTGAGAAGACTGCGGTCGACGACGTGACCGAGACATTCGTCGCTGACCCTCGCTCTACGGAAACCACGCGTAGCTATTTTACCAACGATTCCCCGTTCTGACATCACCTCCTGACCCAAGATATGCCATGACTGCGCCGACGCTTTCATCCTACGCGCGCCTCGGACTGATCGCCGCCATCCTGACCGCGTGCGGCGGTGGCGGATCGGATGGCGGGACTACGGCACCACCGCCGACGCCGACGGTGCAGTCGGTGGCGATCACTCCCGCGAGCGTCGTGCTGACGAGTGTGGGGGCGACGCGCGCGTTGACGGCGGAGGTGCGACTCTCCAACGGTACGAGCGGGACGCAGGCGGTGACGTGGACGACTGGCGACGCGAGCATCGCAAGCGTGTCTACCAGCGGCACGGTGACCGCGGTGGCGCGCGGGCAGACCACCATCACGGCGGCGGCGGGATCGGTGTCCGGCACCGCCACGATTGTCGTGGCGACAGCGCAGACGATCAGTGTGACACCGGCAACCACGACCCTCGCCTCGCTGGGGCAGACCGCGACGCTCACGGCCGACGTACGCCTCTCGAACGGGGATGCGAGTACGCAGGCGGTCACGTGGACGAGCGTAACACCTGCGGTGGCGACAGTGAACGGCAACGTCGTTACGGCCGTCAGTAACGGACAGGCGACGATCACGGCCGCCATCGGCTCGCTCACCGGATCGGCGACGATCATCGTGCAACAGCAGGTCGCTACGGTGACGCTGCTCCCGGCGGATACGGTGGTGAAGGGACCCTTTCGCATCCGCGCCTCGGTGCGCGATGCGCGCAATAACCCGGTCGCCGGCGTGGTGGTGCAGTACACGTCGCTGGCGCCAACGATCAATGCCATCGACACCACTGGCCTGCTGACGCCGCAAGGCACCGGGGTGGCGCGCGTGCGGGTGACGGCGGGTGGCATGTCGGCCACGTCGATCATGCGTACCGTCTGGAACGTGCAACAACTGAGTGATCTCTTCCCGCTCTACGAGCTCGAAGCGACAGCGGGGACGCGTCGCGCCTTCTCCGATGTGGACCAGGCGCACGCGACCACTCGCGCCGCCCGTATGGGCGAAGTGGCCGCGTACCTCACCAGCATTCTGCCCACCACCGGACCAGCAGATACGCGCATGTACTTCACGACGTGGCGTCCGATCTGGACCGAGTTCATCCGCTTCTGCGGTGGGCTGGATCTCCCCAATCAGACCGCGTGGACGCAGTGCCCTGCACCGGTCAGCCGACACTTCTTCGTCTCCGAGGGAGCCGTCGATACGCAGCTGATCGGCCGGTTCCTCACACGACAGGCGCTGCTGGCCAGCAATGCAACCGGCGCTGCGTTCCCGTGGTTTCTGGAAGGCGTCAGCGGCTGGATCGCAGCGAGCACCTTTGCCGGCACACAGATCACGGGCGTGGTCGCACCGGTGGCAATCGCCGACTTCAAGGCGGGGAACACGGCGAACAATCTGGCCTCGCTGGACACGCTGACGCGCACGACCAACGCCAACTACTACGTGAACCTCGCGCAGCGCACGCCGGTCGCAGTACGGAATGCGCAGGCGGTCATGTTCGTCAGCTACTTGGCCAGGGAGTTTCCGGCAGCCTTGGCCGCCGTATTCGCGGACATGCGGGCGAAGGCTCCCGTGGGGCTCGACAACGATGCTCTGATTGCACTGCTGCTTACGCAAACCGGGCGCACGGTGGCACAGCTCGACGCCGGCTACCTCGCTTACGCGCGAACCTTTTAGCGCGCTACGGGGCGGACGGCGTCATGGTTTCGCCACCGATGGCGCTCGCGAGCACGTTGGAGCATTGGGGACGCGCAGCGATGGCTCGCGTGAAGACGCCCGCGTCGACGAGGTCCGGCGCCAATGTCTGATCGCACGCATTCCGGACAAGGGTTAGGTCAAGCGAAATCAGAGAATGTACTTGCGCAGATCCTCGTCTTCCGAAATCGCTTTCAGCCGCTCGCGTACCATTTCCGCGTTGACCATGACGGCGTCCTTGCCACGATCGGGGAGCTCGTACAGCACGTCTTCGAGAAGCGTGGTCATCACCGTGTGCAACCGACGCGCGCCGATGTTCTCCATGCGCTCATTCACCCGCGTGGCCACGCGCGCAATCTCGGCGATGCCGTCGGCTTCGAACGTGAGTGAGGCGCCTTCGGCTTCCACGAGCGCGGCATACTGCTTGGTGAGCGCATTCTCAGGCTCGGTCATGATGCGGACAAAATCCTGTTCGGTGAGCGGCTTCAACTCAACGCGAATGGGGAATCGTCCCTGCAACTCCGGAATGAGATCACTCGGCTTCGACACATGGAACGCACCGGCGGCGATGAAGAGAATGTGATCGGTCTTCACCATGCCGTACCGCGTCTGCACGTTGGACCCTTCGACAATGGGCAACAGGTCGCGCTGTACGCCTTCGCGCGACACGTCCGGCCCACCGCCCTGCCCACGTTCGCCGGCGATCTTGTCAATCTCGTCGAGAAAGATGATGCCCATCGCTTCGACACGTTCGAGTGCGTCGGTGGTGACGTCGTCGAGATCGATGAGTTTGTCGAGCTCCTCGTCCAGCAGAATGCGACGGGCCTCGGTCACCTTCACCGTCCGCTTCTTCTTCCGCTTCGGCATCATGTCCCGGAACCACTCGGCGATGCTATCCATCCCCTCCGGTGCACCAGGCGTCATGACGTTGCCAGTGGGACCGGGCGACGATTGCGTCACTTCGATCTCGACTTCGCGCGTTTCCAGCTGACCATCCAGTAAAAGCTGACGCAGTTTGTCGCGCGTGCGCTTGTAGCGATCGGCCGCGATGTCGGCATCGGACGATGACGCAGTGCCACTCGATGCCGACGATGCTTCACCCGCAGTTGCAGGCGGCGGCGTGTGCACCCCACCCGGTGGCGGCAACAGCAAGTCAAGCAGACGTTCGTCGACTTTTTCATTCGCCAAGTCCTCGACTTCGCTTTCGCGTTCGGTGCGCACCATGTCGATCGCGCCTTCTACGAGATCCCGCACCATCGACTCGACGTCTCGCCCCACGTAGCCGACTTCAGTGAACTTGGACGCCTCGACTTTCGTGAAGGGCGCACCCGACAACTTCGCGAGACGACGCGCGATCTCCGTCTTCCCCACACCCGTGGGACCGATGAGGATGATGTTGTTGGGCGAAATTTCCTGACGGATTTTTTCCGGCGCGCGCTGGCGACGCCACCGATTGCGGAGCGCGATGGCAACTGACTTCTTCGCGTCAGCTTGGCCGACGATGTATCGGTCGAGCTCAGCCACGATCTGACGGGGCGTGAGATCGGCGAGGCGGGCAATGGCCTGTTCAGTACGGGGGGAAGGCATATCGAACGCTAATTCGTCGGTGAGCTTTCAGGGATACAGCGGTTGGTTGTTCTCAACACTGCTGGGCTCGGTCGTTATTTCGACGTGCTATGACGCACCATTTCGTGACGACCTGTACAAGTTTCTCTAAAACACGCTATGCTTCTCTGTGCGCGATGTTTAGTGATTTCTCTCACCAATCGGGATTCTGCCCATGAAGAGCTCGCATCTGATCCGCATCTCGACTGTTGGTATGGTGGTGGCGATCGCCGCATGCTCGGGTGAGCCCAAGGCTGTCTCCGACAGCACTGCTGCCGCGGCCGGCGCCATGATGGACAGCGCAGGGAAGGCCGCAGTCTCTGCGACGGATAGCGTGAAGGCTGCAGCCGACGCGATGGTGGACAGCGCTCAGGGCGCGGCGATGGCCGGCGTTGACAGCGCGAAGGCCAAGGCCGGCGCGATGATGGACAGCGCAAAGGGCTCGGCGATGACCGGCGCCGACAAGGCGAAGGACAAGATTGCCGACAAGGCCGCCGAAGCGAAGAAGGAAATCAAGAAGCCGTAACGGTCTACACGGTCGGCTCGATGACCGTGATGTTGGTGTTCGTGTAAATGCAGATCTCGCCGGCAATCGTCAGCGCCTTCTGCACAATCTCGCGCGGTGACAGCGGCGTTTCGCGGAGTAGGGCGCGCGCCGCTGCTTGCGCGTAGGCGCCACCCGACCCAATGGCGAGCACGCCGTCATCGGGTTCGATGATTTCGCCATTGCCCGAGATCATCAATCCGTTGTCGACATCGGCGACAATGAGCAGCGCTTCGAGACGACGAAGCACGCGATCACTGCGCCATTCCTTGGCCAGCTCCACGGCGGCCTTGGGAAGATTGCCCGGATAGCGATCGAGCTTCTCTTCGAACTTCTCGAAGAGCGTCAGCGCGTCGGCCGCCGAGCCCGCAAAGCCCGCGAGCACGCGACCGCCCTTGAGCGAGCGGACCTTGACCGCGTGCGACTTGGCAACGGTATCGCCGACGGAAACCTGTCCGTCGCCGCCCAATGCAAGCTTGCCGTCGCGCCGAACGGCGAGGATTGTTGTGGCGCGCATCTGAGGAAGTGCCATCCCATCAAAGTAGCACAAACCAACGCCACGTATGCCTTCATCCCCGATCAACTACGCCGATGTAATGGCGGCACGTGCACGTCTCGCCCCACATCTCGATGCATCGCCGGTGCGGAACTACCCGCTGCTCGATTCGCTCGTCGGATACGACATTCGCGTGCTGGTCAAGCACGAGAACCACCTGCCGGTGAACACTTTCAAAGTGCGGAACGCGACATCGGCGCTCACAGCGCTGCCAACCCCGGTCGCGCAACGCGGGGTCGCCGCCGCGAGCACGGGCAACCACGGACAGGGGCTGGCGTGGGCCGGCGCCCGCCTTGGAATTCCCGTCACCATCTGCGTGCCAGTGGGCAACAACCCTGAAAAAAGTGATGTCATCCGCTCCTTGGGCGCGCGGCTTATCGAATCGGGGGCCACCTACGACGCTGCAGCGGCCGCGTGTGCCACGATCGCGGCCGATGAAGGGCTCACGGTCATCCACTCCACAAACAATCGTGACGTGGTCGCTGGGGCCGGCACTCTCAGCGACGAGTTCCTCCAACAGGCCCCGGAGCTCGACGCGATCGTCATCGCACTCGGCGGCGGCTCACAGGCGGTGGGCGCAATCGTGGTGCGCGATGTCGTGAAGCCCGCGCTTGCGGTGTACGCGGTCGGGAGCGCAGGCGCGCGAGCGCAGCACGATGCGTGGCACGACGGACGCGCGCGCGCGGGCGTGGCGACGGACACCTTCGCTGAAGGGATTGCCACGGGCTCCACGTACGAGCTGACGTTCGACACGCTGCGCTCGGGGCTCGCCGATTTTGTGTTGACCGAAGAGACGGACATCGCCCAGGGAGTGCGCGACTTGCTGCGCATCACGCACAACCTCGCCGAAGGCGCGGGTGCAGCGGGACTCGCTGGACTTCGCGCGTTGGCGCCGAGGCTCGCTGGGCAAACGGTAGGCGTGATTTTGTGCGGCGGAAATCTCGATACGGCGAGGCTCGTCGAGATTCTCGCGGGACGGTTGTAGTCAGCGGCGTTCCGCGAGGGAAGCTCGGTAGCGGCCTGACGGGGCTAGGCTCGCGGGTGCGCCTGGCGATAGACCTTCTTCAGTCGTTCGACGCTGGTGTGCGTGTAGATCTGCGTGGTGCTGATGCTCGCGTGGCCGAGCAGTTCCTGTACGGCGCGCAGGTCGGCACCGGCATCGACCATGTGTGTGGCGAAGGTGTGTCGCAGGGAGTGGGTAGTGAGTCCCGCTCCTTCGTCGACGGCAGACAACAGGTTGACGACGGCGTGTTGAATGGCGCGTGGACTCATGCGGCCGCCGCGTTCGCTGAGAAACACGGCGCCGCGCGCGACCTTGCCAGCTTTCACGCCCCCGAGCTTGCCGATGAGGGCATCACGCTTGACGAGATAGTTGCGGGTGGCGCGCTGCGCGTGATCGCCGAGTGGCACGATGCGTTCCTTGCGCCCTTTGCCGCGTACTTTCACCTGTTGCGACACGAGATCGAGGTCGCCCAAGTCGATGCCGCGCAGCTCAGACAGACGGAGCCCGCACGAGTAGAACAACTCGAGCATCGCGAGGTTGCGCACATCGGTGAAGTCGCCGGAATGCGAACGGGTCACGGCGTGCTCCATCAGCGTCTCGGCCTGATGCTGATCGAGATACGATGGCAGTGTGCGCGGCAAGCGCGGCGACCCGACCGCACGCGCAGGGTTCACGTCGACCCGTTCATCGCGATGCATCCACCGATAAAAGCTGCGCACAGCGCTCAAGCCGCGGGCGATGGATCGTTTGGCGAGTCCGCGCCGCGTGAGATGCGCCATGAAGCCGCGGATATCTGCGCGACCGAGTGTGTTCCAATCCCACCCCGCAATCCCACGCGTGGATGCAAGCCATCCACTGAACTCCCGCAAATCTCGGCTATACGCAGAAACCGTATTGGGCGAGAGGTCGCGTTCCTTGGCGAGATGCGTCAGAAACTCGACGATCTCCGTGGGGAGTGGCGTCTCGTCGTGAGACGAAGACTCGTCAGCATCCGCGTGCGCTTGGGGCCCACGCGTGCCTTCGTGCTCCGTTTCACTTGTGTCAGCGGTGCGTTCGGAGTCGGTCATGCAAGGAGTGCGCTACTACCCGAGACGTGCCGGTGCGGCGACGAGACCCGCGGCGTCGCACCACTGATTGAGATCGTTGAGCGCCCGCGTGGCATAGTGTCGGCGCTTGCCGAGTTTGTCGCGCATTTCTTCGCGTGAGAGCCCTTCGAGTTCGTCGAGCAGGCCGAAGTTGGCGTTCATCGGTTGGAAGTGACGCGGGTCTGCTTCGCGGAGGTAGCGATAGAGTGCGCCGAGCATTGTGGTGGGCGGTGGGACCACGGGCTCTTCGCCGGCGAGCATGCGGTGGAGATTGATGCCCGCGAGCAGACCGGTGGCCGTGCTTTCGGTGTAGCCTTCGACGCCTGTGAGCTGGCCGGCGAACAACGTAGTCGGCGCGTCGCGCAGTGACAGGTGCGGCGTGAGTGCGGCGGGCGCGTTGACGTACGAGTTGCGGTGGATGGAGCCGAAGCGCAGGAACTCTGCGTCGGCGAGTCCGGGGATCAGGCGGAAAACGCGCTGTTGTTCGGGGATGCGCAGTCGCGTTTGGAAGCCGACGAGATTCCACATGCGGCCGGCGCGATCTTCCATGCGCAGCTGCGCGACCGCCCAAGGTTTGTTGCCGGTTCGTGGATCGCGCAGACCGATGGGCTTCATGGGGCCGAAGCGCAGCGACTCGCGGCCGCGACGCGCCATCTCTTCGGCGGGCATGCAGCCTTCGAAGTAGGGGACGGCATCGAACTCGTGCGCGGTGAACTGATCGGCGGTGGTGAGTGCGTCGATGAACGCTTCGTACTCGTCGCGGGTGAACGGGCAATTGAGATAGGCGCCTTCTTCGCCAGCACTCTCCATCGTTTCCTTGCCCCAGCGCGAGGCGCGGAAGGTGATGTCAGGATCGATGGACTCGAAGGAGACAACCGGCGCAATAGCATCGTAAAACGCGAGCGACTCGACGCCCAAACGCGCGCGCACGGCTTCGGCGAGCGCGTCGGAGGTGAGCGGGCCGGTGGCGATGATGCCGGGCGACGGAATGTCTCTCACTTCTTCGCGCACGACGGTGATGCGCGGGTGCGCGTGCACGTGGTCGTGTACAGCCTGCGAAAATATTTCGCGGTCAACGGCGAGCGCACTGCCGCCCGGCACGCGCGCGCTGTCGGCGCATTCAAGAATCAGCGAGCCCAACACCCGCATCTCGGCTTTCAGCAGGCCGTGTGCGTTGGTGGTCTCGGTGCTTTTGAACGTGTTGGAGCACACGAGTTCACCGAGTTTTTCGGTGCGGTGCGCGGCGGTGCCACGCACAGGTCGCATTTCGTGCAACACCACGTCGCGGTCGCGCTGTGCGAGTTGCCATGCGGCTTCGCTGCCGGCGAGTCCGCCGCCAATGATGTGGACTGCGTTTGAGGACATGTTCTCAAGTTGACGGAATCGCGCGAGGGCCAGTGCTGTGGCCCTCGCGCGATTGAGATACGCTATGTGTGCTATGCGACTTCGGCCACTTCTTCTGCTTCCTCAGGCGTCGCAACGTCCCACTCGTTGCTGCACTTGAGGCACTTCCGGTACTGGCCTCTCGTCTTGTTGCTCTTCATCTCGGCGCCGATGTACCCGCAATCGGGACAGGCTTCCGCGACGGGCTTATCCCACACCACGAAGTCGCAGTTGGGATAGTTCTCGCACCCGTAGAACGCCTTCCCTCGCTTCTTGCTGCGCCGTTCGGCGATCTCGCCGCCGTCCTTCGGGCAGAAGACGCCGGTGGGCATGGAGCGTGTACCGCGGCACTTGGGGAACTTGCTGCAACCCAGGAAGTCGCCGGAGCGGCCATGGCGGATGACCATGGGTGCGCCGCATTCCTGACAGAGGTACTTCGTCACCTCAGCGGGCTTCTTGTCGCCCTTGATGGGGCGCGTGAACTTACAGATTTTTGGATGGTTTTCGCAGGCGATGAACGGCCCGAAGAACCCGCCCTTGGCGACCAGCTTTCCGCCATCGAGCGGGCAGCGTTCGTCGGGAAGTTTGGACAGATCGTAGGCTTCGCCGATGAGCACGTCGAGGTCGTCGTCGTTGAGCGTGCGCTGGAAGGGTGTCCAGAAATCGCCGAGCGCGGTTTGCCAGTCGAGTTCGCCGTCGGCGATTTTGTCGAGCTCTTCTTCCATCAGCGCGGTGAAGCCGACGTTGAAGACGTCGGGGAATTTCTTCACCATCACCTTTTCCACCGTTTCGCCGAGCGAAGTCGGGAAGAAGCGACGCTGCGTGAGTTCGACGTAGCGTCTGTCGGCAAGCACGGAGATGATCGATGCGTACGTGGACGGACGGCCGATGCCCAAGCGTTCGAGTTCCTTGACGAGCGACGCTTCGGAGAAGCGCGGCGGTGGCTCGGTGAAGTGCTGAGTGGGCGTGATGGCTTTGACCGGCACGCGTTCAGCGAGTTCGAGGAAGGGCAACGCCTGCTCGTCTTCGAGCGCCTTGCTGTCGCCTTCTTCGCGCGCTTCGCGATAGAGCGCCAGGAAGCCCGCGAACTTGATCACGGAACCCGTGGAGCGGAACAGATACTGATGCTCGCCAGCCGCGATGTCGAAGTCGACCGTGGTTGTGTCGAACACTGCCGGCGCCATCTGCGACGCCATGAAGCGCTGCCAAATGAGCTGATAGAGTTTGAACTGATCGGCCGTGAGCTTCTTCTCGATTTTGGCCGGGAGACGGGCTGGATCGGTTGGACGCACGCCTTCGTGTGCGTCCTGTGCGTTCGCCTTTCCGCTGGGATAGAGCTGTGGTGTTGCCGCGAGGAACTCTTCACCGAACTGCGCCCGGAGTGAATCGCGGGCGGCGAGTGCGGCGACTTCGCTGATGCGCGGGGAGTCGGTACGCATGTAGGTGATGAGACCCACCGTTCCGTCTTCGCCGCCGACGTCGACGCCTTCGTACAGGTCCTGGGCCAGGCGCATGGTGCGCTTGGAACCGAAGCCGAGTTTTTTGGCGGCTTCCTGTTGCAACGTGGAGGTTGTGAACGGCGCGGATGGGTTTTTGCGACGTTCGCGACGTTTCACGTCGGTGACAACGAACTCTTTGCGGCCCTTGAGATCGGCAAGCATGCGATCGGCGTCCGCGCCGGTCGGAATCTCGGGCTTTTTGCCGTCGACCTGATGGAGCTTGGCCATGAACGCCTGCGCGCCCTTCTGCAAATCGGCGGCGATCGTCCAGTACTCGACGGGGTTGAACGCGCGGATCTCGCGTTCGCGTTCGACGATGATGCGTAGCGCGACCGTCTGTACGCGTCCGGCGGAGAGTCCCTTCTTGACCGTCTTCCACAACACCGGGCTGGCCTTGTAGCCGACGAGTCGATCGAGCACACGACGTGCTTGCTGGGCTTCGACTTTGTGTACGTCGATATCGATCGGATTGGCGATCGACTTCTTCACGGCTTCTTTCGTGATTTCATGGAACATCACGCGACGAATCGGCGCGGTGACCGCATGGCGCTTGGGCTGCGTGAAGAACTGTTCGACGTGCCAACCGATCGCTTCTCCTTCGCGATCAGGGTCGGTGGCGATGAAGATCTGACTTGCGCCTTTGGCGATTCTCTTGAGGTCAGCGAGGATGTCTTCCTTGCCCTCAATGGTCACGTAGTCGGGTGCGAAACCGTGTTCGATATCGATGCCGAGTTTTTTGGCAGGGAGATCGCGGACATGGCCGACCGTGGCGCGGACTGTGTAGTCGCGACCGAGGTATTTGCCGATGGTCTTGGCCTTGGCCGGCGACTCGACGATGACCAGAGACGTACCACCGGCTGGCGGTGGACCGTCGTCTTCCTGGAGAACGTTGGAAGCAGCTGCATTGCGTGCCTTGGCACGGGTGCTGGCCGACTTTTTGGCCGCAGCTTTTTTGGCGACGGTTTTGGTTGCGCGCTTGGTCACCGCAGTTTTGGCGACTGGGGAGATATCAGCGGCGGACTTCGCCGTTTTCTTTGCGGCGCTGGCGCTCTTTGCTGCGGAGCGTTTGGCCGGGGTCTTCGTAGCCTTCTTGATTGGCATGAGCTCAGTGTACCTGCGCGCGATCGCCGTTGCTGGAGCGGTCATCGAAGCCGCCGTCTTCCGCGATGGCGCGGATTTCAGGCAAGCCGATACGACCGTCCACGTGCACCAGCGCTCGCTCGATTAACTGCTCGAAATCGTTGAGACTCACCGCGCCGGATCCCCCCAGCACAACCAGGTATCCCCAGGCCTCGGCGGTGAATCTGCCGCGCTCGTGCGGCCCCTGAACTCGGAGGGGTGCCTCGCGCGAAATCAGTGCGCCATCGAGTGAAAACGCTGGCGCATTATCGCTATAAAGGAGCGAGAGTATCTCACCGATTTGTCGCCGGTCATACCCTTGCGACGACAAATAGGCTTCTACCTCGAAGACATCAGTGTCGGCTGCGAAGCGTTCTCGCAGGTCATCAAGAATCGGTGTCCAACGATGGTCCATTTCCTAACCTAGTCTTGGGGTCAAGTCATGGGCAAGCGCAACGATGAGTTCGATAACTCGTTGCGAATCATTGACTTCCACGTCGACTTCCAGATCGGCTTGTTTATAGAGGCTGGCTCTGGCTGTCCACAAACCTTGGAGGGTGGCCAGTGGATCTGGCCCGGATAACAGTGGGCGAACGACCCGGGAGCGCGCCAGTCGTCGGAGCGCTTCGGCTGGGGTGATGCAGAGATGGACGAGACGTGCCGGTGGGCGCAACAGGTCGGCCGCGCCGACGTTCGTGACCCACCCCCCTCCTGGGGCAAGCACCATCGGTTTGTGAGCCACAAGCTCCTTCGTGACTTCGACTTCCAAATTCCGGAATTCAAGCTCGCCGCGTTCGGCGAAGAGCTGGGCGACTGGTACTCCGGTGCGCCGTTCGATCTCGTTGTCAAAGTCCATGAACGGTCGGCGCAGCCGCTGCGCCAACGCTCGCCCTACTGTGGATTTTCCAGCGCCCGGGAGCCCAATGAGGACCAAGTGACCATTGAATTGACGGCCGGCGGCGTCGCTCACCCCACGCGCTCATCGAGCCGGGCGAGGTAGCCGTCGAGGTTGCGTTTGACCTCGCCGAGTGAGTCGCCGCCGACCTTTTCGAGGAGTGCGTCGGCGAGGATGAATGCGGCCATGGCTTCGGCGATGACGCCCATGGCCGGTACCGCGGTGACGTCACTTCGTTCCGCGACGGCGGCGGCTGCCTGCCCGGTGGCCACATCGACGGTGCCTAGCGGACGCATGAGTGTGGAGATGGGCTTCATGGCGACGCGGATGACGAGTGGCTCGCCGGTGGTCATGCCGCCTTCGGTGCCGCCGGCGTTGTTGGTCCGGCGTTTTACGTGCCCAGCGCGGGTGCGTCCTGGTGCGGCGTCGATTTCGTCGTGCACTTCGGCGCCTGTGCGCCGTGCGGTTTCGAAGCCGAGTCCGATTTCGACGCCCTTGACGGCGGGGATGGAGAGCATGGCTTGGCCGAGGCGTCCGTCGAGGCGGCGGTCCCACGAGACGTGGGAGCCGAGTCCGACGGGGAGGCCAGTGACGACAACTTCGCAGATGCCGCCGAGTGTGTTGCCGGATTTTTGGGCGGCATCGATGCGTTCGATCATGCGTGCTTCGGCGTCGGGGTCGAGCGTTCGCAGTTGGGACGCGTCGGCCGCGGCGTTGAGGTCTGTGGGGAGTTCAGTGGGTCGGGCTGCGTCAACGCCACCAAGATGCACGAGATGCGACCCAACAGAGACACCGATTTCCCGCAGCAAGACTCGGCAGACTGCGCCGGCGGCGACGCGGGCCGTTGTTTCGCGTGCGGAGGCGCGTTCGAGGATGTCGCGGGCGTCTGTGCGGTCGTACTTGAGGATGCCGGTGAGGTCTGCGTGTCCGGGTCGGACGCGGGTGACGCTGCGTTTGCGTGGTCCGTCGGCGTCGGCGTCTCGCGGAGCTGCGTCCATGATCTCGACCCAGTTCTTCCAATCGGCGTTGCGGATCAGCATGGAGATTGGTGAGCCGAGTGTTTCGCCGGCGCGTACGCCGGAGAGGAACTCGATGCGGTCGGTTTCGATCTGCATGCGTCGTCCGCGTCCGTAGCCTTGCTGGCGACGTGCGAGGTCGGTGTCGACATCGGCCGCGAGCAGTGGGAGGCCGGCGGGGATGCCTTCGAGGATCGAGACGAGCGCTGGCCCGTGTGATTCGCCGGCGGTTGTGAATCGGAGCATGAGGGCGCGGAGTACGTGGAACTGCGTGTCTTGCGGAGATGCGGGGGCAGCAGGTTTCAAAAGCGTGGCGCAACAACATGGCGCA
>Ga0105044_10001807_pt1 | contig 28999 bp, 24 predicted proteins | sample MAT01_FD_78092 | JGI IMG/M metagenome (GOLD analysis project Ga0105044, IMG submission 78092) | Freshwater microbial communities from Lake Fryxell liftoff mats and glacier meltwater in Antarctica - MAT-01 | ecosystem: Environmental > Aquatic > Freshwater > Ice > Liftoff microbial mat | place...
CGACGTTTCAGGACGATTCGCAATATGCCAGTGCGTGGGGATTGGTCTGGCTGATCAATCATCATCCGGAGCTGCAGTCTGACTTTGCTGCCGTAGCCGCCTGTCGCACGAAACAGCAATTTGAGGATGCGATTGCCGAAGTTCCGGATTCCGTATGGAAGCAACTGGATCAGGTCTGGCCGCTGTATCTTGATGGACTTCACGAAGCTGAGGCTGCCAAAGTGCGATTTCCAGCACTCACCGCGCTAAAACCACAGGAGACGAATGGTGACATCAAATTGCCAGCCGAATTCGCGCTGGACGTCAGCCACCAATGGACTTCGACCGGGTTGTTGTTAACAAAGGGACAAGAGATCGTCATCGAGTGCCAAGGCCGCTATATCGTTGAAGAAACGACCAAGCCCTGGTTTTCGGAATCGGACGGAATCACAATCGATTACATCGATGGCCGACCCTTGGGAGAAGTTATCGGGATCATCATCTCAGCCGACGGCACCCGGACCACGCGTCACATCCCGATTGGATCGGAGAAAAAACTACGATCACCATTCGACGGCATCCTGTGGCTCCAGACCAATGACCACTGGTCAAAACGGGACGAAAACCACGGCACGGTCAAAGTCCGGATCTCAGCTGGAAACCCCTGACAACCGCCGTGGTATGGTCATCAATTCAACAAAGACTAAGAAAATCCTCTGTGCGGAACGTCGCGAGTCGTTCGCGCAATGGGTATCATAGCGCATAATCCTCGGATTGCTGCAAAAAGTCCTCCGCTGGATCCTGAACAACCAAATTGGCGACGGGAGCTGGTCCGCCCGTCGTGGTTTGGAAAGCTCACTGGCTGGCAACTGGGGTGGATAAAGGAACAGTGGTGGCTCAAAAGGGGTTAGGAACCAACAGTGCGCAGCACCCTTCGGGCCATTTGGCTATTGGTTCCTGACCCCTATTATGAGGCTTGACAGAGCTCTATTTTGCCCGACTCTGGTATTTTGAGGATCATTACCCGATCATATTTGCGCCAGTGGGGTTAAACCGCTGTCGTATGAGTGCCAAAAACCTGCGCGAATCGTTCGAACTCACCCAACACCGACCACCTTCCGAATATCGCTCCCCGTGGAGATCATTCCTGTGTCGATTGCTCCTGTTGAAAACGACATTGTCGAAGAAGACGAAACTATGCGTCCGGAGTTCCCTCAGGAAACTCGAAACATGGACGATGACGACGATCCCGCCCCTGTGCGAAAAAAAGGCAAACGCCGCAGCACGACGCACCTGAAGGCGGTTCCGGAAACACTGGAATTGCGCGAAAAAGTTAAGGCGGCTGCCGAGGAATACGCGCGCAACCTTGACCGTTGCCGTGCGTTTACGCGTAATGAACTGGAACATCACGGTCGCGCGCTGTTGGACCAGATGGGGTTGCCGGAAAAGTTTCTCGGCTTCTCAATGGTGATGGTCGGGAATTTTTTCTGGAAACAGCAGTTCCTTGCGATTCCATTCAACCGCCGCATGCTGTTGCTGCCGCATTGTCTGAAACACGCCGAAGGTTGCCCGGCGGAGTACACGCAGTTCGGTCTGGACTGCGAACGCTGCGGAGCGTGCTCGATCGCCGACTATAAGGTGCGAGCCGAAGAACTGGGTTACAAAGTGCTCGTGGCCGAAGGTTCGCCGGTGGTTCTGAAGATCATCGTCTCCGGCTACATCGACGGCATCCTGGGTGTTGCCTGTTTGAACGTGCTGGAAAAAGCCATCGACAAAGTCCTGATCGCAGGCGTGCCGTCATACGCGGTGCCCCTGCATTCCGGCGACTGCCTGAATACAACGCTCGACGATATCTGGGTCTGGGATGTGCTCGACAAGTACGAACCCATGCCGGAAAAACCAACGACCAGTTATGTGCCGCTTATGCGCGCCTCCGCGAAGATGTTCGAATCCGATTTCGATCGCCTGTTGCCACGCGTCCGCACGAAGGACGAATCGCGACGCGAGTCGCCCGTAGCGTTCACCGAGAACATCGCATACGACTGGCTCAGCAAAGGCGGCAAGCGCTTTCGTCCGTTCATTACGCTGGCTGTCTGGCACGCGGCAACCGGCAGCGTCTCGTTGAATATTGGCGACGGGACGCCGGAGATTCCGGATGCCGTCGCGCGAGTCGCGATGGCGATTGAAGCGTTTCACAAAGCGTCACTGGTTCATGACGACATTCAGGATGATGACCAGTATCGATATGGCCGCGAAACTCTGCATCGTCAGCACGGAGCCAGTCATGCGATCAACATCGGTGACTATCTGATCGGATTGGGTTATCGCTTAATCCATGCGGCGCGCGATTTAAGTCCCGAGATTGCCATCGATGTGCTCAACAGCATGTCGACTGCTCACATACGGCTCTGCGATGGTCAGGGCGCGGAGATGGCGTTTCTGAAATCACCGGACTGGAACCTGACGCCGCTGGATGCGTTGCAGATCTATGCACTGAAGACATCGCCTGCGTTTGAGGCGGCTTTGTTTGCCGGCTTGCGAATGGCCAACCATCCGCTGGCACAGACGGATCTTGTAGCGCAGTTCTGTCGTCATGTGGGAGTTGCGTTTCAGGTTCTGAACGACCTGAAAGACTGGACCGGCGACACGGACAACAAGTTGGTTGCCGGTCAGGATGCATTGGCTCTGCGTCCAACGGTACTGCTGGCTTTGGCGTTGAAGGATGCAAATGAGCAGCAAACCATCGATCTGAAAGAAATCCTCGCTGAGACTTCAGACGGGACGCTGAATCACAGGCGCATCGACCGACTACGGGAAATATTCCGGGCATGTGACGTTTTCGAAAAAGCCGAGTTCTTTGTGGAGCGATCCCGGGAAAAGGCTGAGGCACTTATCGCCGACGTGGAAGACGAACAGATGCGGGATCTGCTGCAGTTCTTTATCGAAACGGTCCTGGCGAGAGAACTGCCTCCGACGCCGCTCGAAGAAATGGGGACCGTCGTCGTGCCGCTCGGTAGCCGATCACTGGCACCTGCGTTACCGTCGGTTTCAGCGCCCATAGAATTAAGGATTCCGGAAATGAGCGCGAGATAGTCACTGGAGTACAACCTTCACTCCCGCGAACACAAGTTTGGGCCTTTGTTCTTATGCGAACTTTTATCAAAGCTGTGATCATTCTGTCTGTGCTCGGAGCGCTGGGCTACTTTGGGTTCACCAAGGGTCAACACTGGCTGGCCGAACGCAACAAGCCGCGATTTCGTGTCGCCCGCGTTGAACGCGGTGACCTGCGCATCACGGTCAATGCCGCCGGTCAGCTGGAACCGACGCTGTCTGTGAAGGTCGGGAGCTTCGTTTCCGGGCCAATCCTGCATCTAGACGCGGACCACAATGATGAAGTCAAAGCCAACCAGTTGCTGGCAAAGATCGACCCTCGGATTTATGACGCTTCCGTCCAACGCGACAAAGCTGCGTTGAAAGCCCGTGCAGGTGATGTCGCCCGAGTGCAGGCCGAGTTGCAGCGTGCGCGGAACGATGAAACGCGATCCACTGACCTCAAGGCTGAAAACGCCGACTTTATTTCTCAGGCCGAACTGGATCAGTTCAGGTTTGCTCGCATGTCGCTCGAAGCCCAGTTGCTTATGGCTGATGCCTCGGTCGAGCAAGCCCAGGCCAATCTGGATAACTCAAACGCCAATCTTATCTACACAGATATCGTGTCTCCTGTTGATGGAACCGTGATCGAGCGCAAGATCGCACTGGGGGAAACGCTTGCATCGCAGTTTCAGGCACCGGAATTGTTCGTCATTGCCCCGCGCATGCGGGAAGAGATGCTCATTCGGGCGTTGATTGACGAAGCTGACATCGGCCTGATTAGCGATGCAAAGGCATCAGACCAGCCGGTCTATTTTTCGGTCGATGCTTATCCGGAAAAAGTATTTACGGGGGCGAAAATTCAACAGATTCGTTTGAGTTTCACGACGACACAGAACGTGGTGACATATCCCGTAATCGTCTCAACCTCCAACCCTGATCTGAAACTGTTGCCGGGGATGACGGCGAACCTGACATTTCAGATCAGTCTGCTGAAAGATATCCTGAAGGTCCCCAACGCGGCTCTTCGCTATTTTCCTGAAAAGGAACTGGTCCGCGACGAAGACCAGAAACTGCTGGAACTGAATCTTGCCCCTGAACCATCGGAAGATTCGGCAACCAGTTCGGAAACGCCACCGGTGGATGACGTGGCCACAGCGAATATTGCGTCCAGCAGGCGGATTGTCTGGATTCAGGAATCAGTTGCCGATCGCTCAGGTGTCCTCGACGGAAAAACATCCGAATCCAGCGCAGCGCCATCGTCCGTTTCGACGACGGATCCCTCAAAGACTCTTACCGGCAAGCTGCGTGCGATTAAGATCGAAATCGGTGACAGCGACTACCAGTTTACACATGTCGTGACGGGTGACCTGAAGCCTGGTGACGAACTGATCGTAGGCGTCAAACCTCCGGGGGCTCCATGAGTTTTCTGCTGACAATCGCCGTAGCCGTCCGAGCTCTCCTCCGAAACAAGATGCGTGCGTCGCTCACAGTGCTGGGCATTGTGATCGGGATTTCCGCTGTCACGACGATGGTTTCAGTCGGCAGCAGTGCAGGACAGTTGCTTCAGGATCAGTTGCAGTCGATCGGAACCAACTTCATCGTGGTGCAGCCGTCGTTTGAAAAGCGGCGCGGTGTCCAGACCGCCGGCATGCCGTCGCTGACAGACGAGGACGCACAGGCCATCGGGCGTGAATGCCCGTCCGTGCTTGCGTATTCGCCGCTGGTGTTCGGAATGAAACCGGTCGTGCGTGGCAATACAAACATGCAGCCGAAAGAAATGTGGGGCGTCGGTGTTGATTATCTTCTGGTTCGCACATGGGACATCGAAGCCGGCGGTTTCTTCACGGAGCGTGACGAACGCGCGGGTAATTGCGTGTGTGTCATCGGACACACTGTCGTGCGTGAGCTGTTTCCGGCAGACAACCCGATCGGTCAGCAGCTGCGGATCGGCAATATCCCGTTCATTGTGGCCGGTGTGCTTGGGAAGAAGGGCGCATCGCTGACCGGCGATGATCAGGACAACGTGATGCTGATGCCGTACTCGACCGTCCTCAAACGCTTACAGGGATCCTCTTTCAGCAATGTCAGTGCGATCCTTGTCGGAGCCCGCGCACCGGATCTGATCGACACGGCGAAGTCGGAGATTCAGCAGTTGTTGATGGACCGACACGGTATCGCCGTCGGACAGAAACCGGACTTCGAAGTGGTCACGAGCGCTCAACTGTCCGAACTGTTCGGCAAAATTACCGGCATCATGACGGCACTGCTGGCGTCGATTGCCGGAATTTCGCTGCTGGTCGGTGGAGTCGGCATCATGAATATCATGCTGGTCTCAGTGACAGAGCGGACGAGGGAAATCGGCATCCGCATGGCCGTCGGCGCGCGAGGCCGCGACATCATGGTTCAGTTTCTGATTGAATCCGTGGTGCTCAGTTGCTTCGGCGGCGCGATTGGTCTGGCGGTGGGAATCAGTGCGTCTGTCGGCATTACGACGCTCATCAATTCGATCAGCACCGGAGCTGACTGGCCGGTCGTCGTTTCAATTCCCGCTGGCATTGTTGCCATGGTCTTCGCCGCAGTTGTCGGTCTCGTTTTCGGCCTCTACCCTGCGTGGCGCGCCAGTCGCCTCGACCCCATCGACGCGCTGCGTTATGAATAGGCAGGCTCAAAAAAAGGGGTCCGGAACCAATAGTGCGGAGCACGCTCCGGGCCATTCGGCTCTTGGTTCCTGCCCCCTTTTTTTGTGTTGTTTTCAGACATTCACCCGCGGCTAGCGCCGAATGTTACTCGCTTTAAAAAGTAGCAGGCACTTTCCAGGTGCCGCAGCCCTGGAAAATACGCGAGTTGGCTGACGGCACACGGAGTGTGCCTGCTACTTTTGAGTTACATCGAATGCCCTCGGGCGTTGGTCCGCGATTCGGTTCAACCTCCCATCAGCTTTGAACGGAACACGAAGAATGCGGCTCCCAGAAGACACAGACTGGCCCAGAGGTAATCGAGCGTCAGTCTTTCTTTGGAATACAGCAGGACGAATGGAACAAATACGGCCAAGGCAATGACTTCCTGAAGAATCTTGAGCTGGCCCAGATTCATGACTTCATTGCCGATGCGATTGGCGGGAACCTGAATCATGTATTCAAAAAAAGCAATACACCAACTCACCAATGCGGCCACCAGCCATGGTCGGTCCTTCAGATCTTTCAAATGTCCGTACCATGCGAACGTCATGAAGATATTGCTGAGGATCAGCAGTCCGATCGTTGTCCAGACACGAGTCATGAATTTCTCCGTTCAGTGGCGACTCCTGGTGTGAGACCGGGTCAGTCATTTGAGTTGCCCGAACCCTTTGGAAGGTGACGTTCAAGGAAGTTGGCCGACCATGCGGCGTAGCGGTTGTCTTCGATGGCCTTGCGAATTGCACGCATCAGATCCTGATAGAACTGCAGATTGTGGAGCGTCGCCAGAGTCCCATACAGGGGCTCATCCGCAAACAGCAGGTGCCGCAGGTAGGCTCGACTGAATCCGCCTGCACAGCTGGGACACTCACAGGACGTATCGATCGGATAGCGGTCCTTGCGAAACTTCTTGTCCTGCAGTCGCATCTTTCCGTCCCACGTAAAGACGGTCCCCTCTCGGGCGTAGCGCGTGGGAATAATACAGTCAAAAATATCCATGCCGCATTCGACTGCGGCGACAAGGTCTTCCGGCAAACCAACACCCATCAGATAACGAACCTGACTGGACGGCATCAGTGGTGCTGTGTGTCGCACAATTCGCACCATCGCGTCATGGCCTTCGCCAACCGATACGCCGCCGATCGCATAACCAGGCAGATTGAGTGACGTGACCTGTCGCACGGCCTTTGATCGCAGGTCCAGTTCCATTCCGCCCTGGATGATGCCGAACAAGTGCTGATGTTCCTGCAGCGGTGCGGCAGCACAGCGCTTCAGCCAGCGGTAGGTGCGATCAAGAGATTCGGACATGTATTTCGGCGGCATGCGATGATCGACGCATTCATCAAACGCCATTACGATGTCGGCACCCAGTCGCCGCTGAATATCCATCGCGCTTTCGGGAGACAACGTCATGGGAGTTGTGTCGCCGTCCTTTTTCCCGGACCGAAACTGAAAGCTGACACCTTCTTCGGTGATCTCGCGATCCGGCAGGCTGAAGACCTGGAACCCGCCGGAATCTGTCAGGATCGTCTGATTCCATCTCATCATGGAATGCAGACCGCCCAGACGTTCGACAACCTGCGTACGATCCAGAATCCCAAGGTGGTATGTGTTGGCCAGTACAACCTGAGCTCCCGTGGCAGCCACTTGATCGGGCATCACGCACTTGACCGTCGCCTGCGTTCCAACCGGCATGAATGAAGGCGTCTCCACGACACCGTGCGCCGTCACAAACCTTCCACGTCGCGCGCGGGCACTTTGAGACAGGAGCTGAAAATGAAGGCCATTGCCTGCTGTCCAGGCTGGCATCGAACTGGTCATGGGGTCAGCAATTCAGGCGAATACATTGTTCAAACAACGACACTGTGGCAGCCGGGGAAAACGCCACTCCACCGATGCTTGACACCCACCGGTCCGCGTAGCGTAGCTGTCGGGAACGGTCGGGCGAAACAGTTTGTCACGGAATTGGATGATTTGAGGGATTGAGAACAGGGACCGCCGACCACGAGACGCTGCCGGTCTGAGCGTCATCGGTGACGTGTCGCTGTGATGCGGGAAGAAACTGCGACGACGCGGGGACACTGTAAATTGACTGGCGTCCCCAAAGCTGCGCCATAGAATCCTGATACAACAACACCCAGTCGTCGGAATGTCGCTGCATTTCCCGCACGGAATGGCCTTGTTCACGAGAAAGCAGGACCAGATCCGGAGCGTGAAACTCGAGAGCCCTTGCAGGGTCGAAGGCTGGCGTCTGCGGACTGCGATACCGCTGCTTCGGGTCGATCGTACCTAGCCAAAAATCGAAATAGATGTCAGTGATTTCACGCGGATAGCAGGTTTCAAATCGTCCGTCTACGGCGACCAGCGATGGTCTCGCGGGATCATGTTCCGCAGCGAAACATCCAATGGCATATTGAGCCCAGTTGAATGTCACTACGACTTTGCCGTGCAGGTCATGATCGTGCATGAACTGCATCGCGGCGACAGGAAACTCAGCCCGATCGACTGACACATCGGTCAACTGTGGAACCAGCCGCACAGCGTTCAGGATCAGGATCGCGGTGAGTACGCCTGATACCAAAAGTCGATTTTGTCCATGAGTTGCCGCGTTTGCATTCGCAAGGTCGGCTGCACGCCGCTGAAATCCGGCGGCGGCAAAACTTATCATTTGATGCAACGCCTCGGGCACGAAGAATCCACAGGCAATCGCCACGATTGACAAATGGCGGCAATGGGAAATGCCCTGCCACAGGAGCGGAATCAACAGGACTGCCTGAGACAGGAACTGTGAGGTCAGAATTGTTCGACGATGCTGTCGCAGTACGAAGGTGAATCCGCTGACAGTGGTCAGGAGCAGCATCCAGAAGCGAATCGATTCGAACGTCCAGAGTTCCGGTGGACAGCAAAAAAGGCACGCTGCCAGATGGCAAGCATCGCAGCAAGACTCAAATAGCTCAGGATCTGAGGTCGAAAATGCCAGTGAAACTGCAGGTTGCCGGCCACGAGCAGCACGGTCATCCCGATCGCCAGCCATCCACACTTCGCACGGCGCGCAGTCCACATGATCAGTCCCAGAATGACGATCGCCAGGATCAGTTTTATTGCGGGCAGGCCGAGCACTCCGAACGTATCAACGGTCCATGCCAGCAGTAGTTCTGCGACGTTCTCATGATTGACCCACGGGCAACCCTCGGCAGCGAACGACCATGTCGTGGTCTGCGGCAGTGTCCCGTCACGCAGCACTTCACGACCGTACTGCACATGCCCCCGCAGATCGGGGTCGGCGCAGTTGGTCGTCATCGCCCCAGGACCAACCGCCAGAATTGCGGCGATCATCAACGCCGTTTGCATGTCGAAAGTTCGCGAGAAATTGGTGGAATCAGGATGCAGACTCATTTTCTGCAAAACTCCGGAAGAGGGGGGAATCTTCCGACGAACTCGACGTCGCCGAACACAGAAACTTAGCTCACCTGTCATGCAGACTGAAGAATTTGCCGGAAGTTGCTGTGCAATGAGCTGGATGGTACCTCCTGCTGTGTGGAAGATACCGGATGTGGCAACTGCCGAATCATTTTTGTAGCTCCGGCCAATTGCTGGCATCAAAACAGGAAAAGCCCGGCTCTTGAGAGAGCCGGGCTTCAGGTCTGACTTGCCAATTGATCCGTCTCTTAGTTGTTACCGAGGCCACCACCCAACAGGTAGTTGATCTGGAACATATTGATCAGGACGTTCCCAAATTCTTCCTTGATCTTGTATCGCAGGATCACGACATCGTTTGGTTTGATCAGAATTCGTTGCGACGGGTCTTCCAGGGCTTTGTTCAGATCAATTCGCATTGCGATTGAGCTTCCACAGGGCAATTCCCGGATGACGATGGCATCGGAAGGCGGACAGGCTTGCTGACGTCCACCGCCAAAACCGCCACCGCCATTTCCACCGTTGCCAATCGCACCGATACCTGATCCGGTGCTTCCTATTGATCCTTTGGCGAGGGCGATGGCACCGATGATGTCCAGGTCTTTGTCTCGTGGCAATGGATGCTCACCACCACCCAACAAACCTGCCGTGATGAACGTCTCTGTATCACGACTGCGGATGATGACGATGTCGCCTTCATGCAGGATGATATCTTCTTTGGTGAATGTCGGAGGATTTGCGGGATTGTATCGCAGCGGGATGCGAGTGACATACGGCGGGTCAGGGATCGGGCGCTCGTCGCAGAAGCAGGGGTCAACGCACTGATCCTGACACTGAGAGTGGCACAGATCATCAAGGATCACATCGGCACTCATCCCCTCGTCATACATGCCGCGATAGATCATCACTTCGTTCTTTGCGTCCGTTCCCGGCATACCTCCGGTTTCACTCAGAGCATGCAGGAGGTCGTTTTCATAGGCTGGCAGGTCAACGACGTGGCCTGTCCCGCGTTTGCTGACGCCATTCAACCCTCCGCCTTCTTCACGAATGACCTGCACGCGAATTTTACGCTCCCGAATGAGCGTCACGATGATTTGTTCTTCGCCCTCTTTGACGATCACACGAGGGTACGTATAGGCCTTGCGAATTACGTCTGTGGCTTCGACCAGCGACATGCCTTCGACCTTGATTGGGTCAACGATCGGCAATGCGAGCGTTCCGTCTTCACGGATGGGAACCGGATATCCGATTGCCGGTGGCCGGTTTGCGTCTTCCGGGAAGTGCACCGGGGGCAGTTCCTCTTCGTTGCCGAGGACACCCTTGATGTACACACCCAGCACGTCGCCAGGCCCCAGAAGGTACACTTCCGGCGGGTCCTGTCGAAGTCGCAACATCGAGATGTCGATGAAATCGTCCTTGCGTTCCGCGGCAAGTATTTCGCTTGGTACACGAGAAACGGGAATGGAACTAATGGTGCTGCATCCCGTAAGGAATGAGCTGACCATCGCCAAGGCAAGGAACGGCATTGCCACGCCCGCTGTGCCCGGAATTATGGTTTGACGCTGAACATCGGTGACTAACAGATTCTTCGACATTTGAGCATCCTCCGTGAGCCCGGAGCAGCAGCTTCAACAGCTGTTCTGCATCAGGTTCTGACGAACGTTTTTAAGAAATGAGGACGATGGAATCTTCCATCTGGTTGTTGACTCAACCATCGGTTGAAGTGGTGGTTTACTTTTCTTCGTAGAGACGTGGGGCCAGTTCAATCGTGGTAGAATCCTGGCTTTCGATCAGCGGACCGTCGTGCAAAACGTCTTTGTCCTGCGCAGGACCCGGCATTTCGAGCAACTCGTCGTGGCCAGGAGCTATCGGCGCGACGGTCTCGGCAAAGCACGCATTCGATGCCGGAATCTTCGAGTTCAGGAAATTCTGCCGTGCCGTCGAGGACAACGGAATTGTCTGCAAGTTGCCGTAACCATCCTGCTGAGCGGCGAGTGCTCCGTGGGAGTACCCGTCGAACCACGACTGAATTTTGCACTGCCCCTGAGGATTCTGGTAACACGGCTTCCAGTACACACGAGGCGGTAGAGTCGGCTGACATCCTTTGCCGCCAGCCAGAATATTTTCATATCCGGCTCGAAAGCCACTGGCAAAATCGTGTGGATAGTCCAGTTCGTCGTAGCACCACGACCATGTTCCCCAGGCTTTGATGGCGAGGACATGGTTGCGGCACGCCATTTCCTGTTCGAGACACATGTCCGAGATCGAATTGCAGCCTGCTGCTGAAAACAGCATCAGGGCAAGGCCGGCAAGTGAAAGTTTCTTGATCATGTTGGTCAGTCTCCGTACTGTCGTCATCTGATCCGAGTGCCATGTGTGCAGGATTCTGCAGAATTCGAATTGTTGTCTCGCACACGCAGAGACAAGCTATTATTCTGATGTCCGGCTGAGTGTCGGAATGACCTGCAGCCTGTCCGACTTCTGGCGAGTCAATGCAGACTCAGCGGCTTCACGCACATTCGGATCAGCATCAACATTCGCCAGTTCCTTAAGTCGGGTGATCGTGCTGCTTTCAAGCGAAGTGAAGTCCCCGAGCGTCACCGCTGCGGTCGCTCGCACGTTCGGTTCTGCACTTTCGAGAAGTTCTTTCAAAGTCGTCAGACACGACAATTCCTGGTCCGTCCCGACAAAGTTTCTCAACTGCGACGCAGCCTGAATCTGTATTTCGCTGCCGAACCCGGTACACAGGCGGATCAGGCAGTTGGCCGTCTGATCATCCGCCTCATCACGTTCAATCTGCGAATCACAAAGTGCGATCAGTATTTCGGGATCAAACTGGCTGACCTGATGCTGAACCAATGCGTCGCGGACCCTTGTGTTGGCCGAATCGCAGTCACCCAGCAGCGTTGCTGCCAGCGACTTTGTTTCAACGCCGTCTCCCCTGTTCAGTGCTTCCAGCAGCATATCGATATGGTCGTCAGGCTTTTCCAATGCGACCAGAATGTCATCGCTGTTGATTGTTCGCTGCTGACTGCTTCGCCATCCCTGATCTTCTCCGGATGTCAGCTCGATCTGTGGAGTTGCGTCTGGCCTGCTCGAATCAATCTGCACCACTGGATTTGCCACCAGCCCCGGCGCGGGAGTCGGAGACGGCTGCACAATGGTGGCAACCTTGGTGGAAGCCACCCGGTTGAAGTCCGGCGAAGGTGGAGTTTCTGATGTCGCCTTCACCGTTTTCTGAACCGGCCGGACGCTGGACTTCGGAGGACTGACGATATCCGCAATCGCAATCGCGTTTGCAGTTTTCGATGGACCGAACTTCTGTTCGCTCCGGCGTTCTGCAAGCAGCTGCAACTGACTGCGAAGCTCAGAGTCCTGCGGACGGCTTTTAAGCGCTTTGCGATACATCGCCTCAGCTCTGTCGTATCGCCCTTGATTTTCAAAGACGCGTCCGATCGCTGCAAGCCGATCTGCATCGTCGTGATTTTCCCGATTTGCCGGGCGAGAATCACTGACGACAGCAGTGATCGCTGAGCAACCAATGCCTGACGCTGAAAGGACGCTCCCCAGAAGCAGCACAAGCGGCTGACTGAATTTCATCTGTATCCCCCTTTCGATCGCAGCTCGTTCCTCTCGGAAGGAGCGTTGGATCGACTTTCGCCCTACGGAATGAACCGTGATGAACGGGTACGCTGTCAGCCACGACAACAACCCTGAACGGACCGGTCAACCAATCCACTCATAACCATCGCCAATCGCGTTATAATGGTTTTTACCCCATTTATTCATCGGATCGTTATCGTAGGCAACATTCATGTTTTTCGGAGAATTCGCAGGACTGCCACAACCATCCCCTGCTTGTTCAAATGTTGCGATGCGGGAAGAAATTGATTCAAGTCCATGACTGGTTGGTTTCTGCCTTATTCAAGGTCCAGTTGTAAAAGTTGACTGCAGACTGATTTGCCAGAACACTCCAAAACAGAATCAAAATGCTCACCATCATCGGACTCATATCAATCGTTGCCGCACTCGGTTCTGTTTTTCTCGCGTTTCGTATCCGATCAATGGTGAGCGTCTGGACTGCCTGCCAGGCATGGAACTGGATGATTGTTGCATTGCTTTCGGTACTGCTGCACGCGATTCTGTCATTACCTCCGCTGCATCTGAGCGATGCGGTCACGTCGTCGGCTGCGTATTTTGCGACCACGATGCTGCTCACGCCACTGGTCACAATCCTGGGAGCTCGCCGACCTGGAATTGCGGCATGGCATTGGTTCATCGTGTTGCCAATGGTGGTTGTGCTGCAATGGCCTGCCATCAGTCAGATGTTCGGCAGTCAGGGGCGAGCCCCGATAGAACTCAGCGCGCCCGCGACAATGGGCGTTATCGTGGTGCTGGTGATGAGCGCCGGAACGTTGCTGGGGACGAGCTCCACCGGCGTTGCACTGGTCTATTCGTCCGCCATTCTGCTTCTGCTCGCTTCAACGACCGGCAATAAATCGGCACAGTTTCCCGTCACGGCTTTCGCACCAATTCTGATGGTGACGGCGATGTGGATCGCCGGTCGCAACCTTGATGGCCACCTGACTCGACTTCGCACCGCGACGACGGCATCGCTCCGAATTCAGGCTGTCGGAGAAATGTTCAGCAGCCTTTATGGTTTCGCATGGACGCGCCGCGTCCAGGATCGAATCAATCAGTTCGCTCCGCGCGAACGATGGTCCGTGCGGCTGACTGCAACAGGCTTCAATCGTCTTGACGGGAACACACCGACGGACGACGAACTTCAGCAACCGCTTGAGGCATTCGTCTGGGTGTTGTCACGCTTCGCGGATGAGGGATGGCTGCGGCATGTGCTGAACCCTGAGAATCCGGACAATCCGACCAATCTGCGCCACCCCACCGTTCCGTCCAGTTGATTCCTGCGGCATCGAAAGCAAGCTTTCCACGACGGGAAGAATACATCAGGGCGGCCTGGTCGATGCGGATGTTGCATCTTTGCAACAAGGCATCAGTTTCCGTGCGCGCTGACACATTTCCCAGGCGCGCGACATTCCCTGCTGACAGCACAAACCATGAGTTACTCTTCGGCCCACTTCGAAATGCAGCGCTCTCACATTCTGAGTGAAGTGGTCGGCAGGAGTCCATCCGCGTGAAAGGACTTATTTTCACCTGGCTGCTGACGGCCTTAGGCGTCTCGACCTCCTGCATCAATCCCTACAACGGGTTTCTGGTCTACGTCGCCCTGGCAATTCTGCGCCCGGACAGTCTGTGGAGCAGCCATATTGCCGAGGGCCGATTCAGCTTTTATGTCGCCGCCGCGATGCTGCTCAACTGGTTGGTGCGGTGCTGCGGCAACTGGAATCTGGGTCCGTCGCGGCGCATTACACTGTTGTTTGTGGGTTATTGGCTGTGGAGCGTTTTCCTGTCGTTCCGCGCGGAGAGTCCACCGCATGCCTGGTACTTCGTTGAGCAACAGGCCAAAATTCTGTTGCCGTTTCTGGTCGGTATCACCACCGTTCGTACCGCCACTGATCTGCGTAGACTCGCCTGGGTCATTGTCGTTTGTCAGGGGTATGTCGCCTTCGAACTCAATCGCTGGTACTTCAGCGGATTCAACTACCTGTGGGAAATCGGTTTCGCTGGTCTCGACAATAACTCAATGGCGATCGGTCTGGTGACCGCCCTGGGTGTCGCATTTTTCCTGTTCTTCTACGAAACCAGCTACATGCGACGCTTCATGATCGCCGCGTGCGCCGCGTTCATTGGTCATGCCATTCTGTTTTCATTCTCCCGGGGTGCCATGCTGGCAACGGTCATCTTTGCCGTCGTCTCGTTCGGCATCATTCGCAAGACCACGCTGCACTATACGGTCTTCGGAGGCGGACTGTTGATGGCCGTCCTGCTGGCCGGGCCCGAGGTGCGCGAACGATTCTTCGAAACCTTTGCGCAGAAGAACGGCGTCCGCGAAGCGTCCGCCCAAAGCCGACTTGATTTGTGGCGTGACTGTGCCACTCTGCTCGCCCGGGATCCGATTATGGGCTGCGGACCGGACCACTGGCCGCTGCATGCGCACGAATTCGGCTGGCCGGAAGGCAAAGAAGCACACAGTCTGTGGGTTCAGACGGCTGTTGAACTCGGCATCCCCGGCATTCTGATGTACATGGGCTTCTTCCTGACCGCAATCTGGTGCAGCTGGCTGCTGTTGCAGCGGACAAAAAATGATTCGGATGCCTGGTTTGCGGACTCGGCGCGGATGACCATTGCCTCACTGGCAGGATTCATGGTCGCGGCCCAATTCGTGAGTCTCGAAGCGCTCGAAATTCCCTACTACGTGGTGCTGCTGGGCGCGGGCTCCCTGACCATCCAGCATCGCTTGTCGCAGGCGTCCTCCGCAGAAGCGACCGCATACTGCGAACCGCCGCAGGATGGGCCTGCAGATCCCGATCCTGCTGAAGACTGCACAACCTCGACAGCTGATGAAACTGAAACTGGCGGGGAGATTTCATTCCATGACACAGCGGCATTCATCGAGAAAAGACGTTCTCAATGGGCAGACTGGCGCGACGCCATCGACCGCACGCCGCAGAAACTCGACGACATTGAATGTCCGATTGTGATGAACTGATTCCTGTATGTTGCCAAAAATCAATAACGCTGCCCGGACCGTTCAGATGTCAACTGCAAAGGCCCGGAATCCCTCGACGACGACTCGCGAAACCCAGCCATCGGTCACGATCCAGACCATGCTGCGATCCCGGTCCACCGCCGCGCAAAACGTGCCGATCGTCGCTGGCCTGTGCGTTCCCAAAGCCTGTCTGAACGACGTTGCCAGCGGGCATGTTTCAGGTTTTGATACCCCGGTCGCCGCCCAGTTCGAAGTACTCAACCGCTGGTATGACGGCAGCGTTCGCTGGATGCTGGCCGAATTCGTTGCTCCGGAAGTCAGCAGCACTGGTCAGGAATTGAGTGTTGTTGTGTCCCGCGAAAATCATTCTCCAGAATCTCCTGCGTCTGACAACCTGACAACCGTAAAGTGCATTCAGGGTGAGATCTGCATCACAACACGTGATCTGACCTGTGATCCACCAGCACAGCGGACAGTTCGTCTTTCCCCCGTTCTCTGCGGCACCAACGGCAAGGATCTTCTGTTCCATCTTGACAGCATTCGCAAAGAAGTCGCTGGCCCGATTCGACAGGTTTATCTGGTTGCAGCCCGAATTCAGTCGATGCCTTTCGTCTCACTGCAGCTTCGACTGACGAACTGGGAAGCGACCGGATTGTTGCACGTCGAGACTCGCATCCGCAATACGCGCCGTGCCAAACATGCCGGCGGGCTCTGGGATCTCGGCGATGCCGGATCATTCTTTTTTCGCAGCCTGGAGGTTGTCGTGCGCAGTGACGAAGTCCCGGCCACCGCGACGGCGCACTGGAAAGCGGAACGAAATCACGCAGTCCATTCAACGTCGTCCGAGATATTCCTGCGACAATTCAGCAGCGTTGGCAGGATCTGGAACCGCGCAAACCGCGTCACCGCCTCGGAACAGGATGATCTACAGCCGCGTGGCTATGAATTGATGACCGATTCGAAGAAAACTGTCGGAAATTGCGCCGAACCAACAATTCTGGTCGAGGGCGATTCGTCGTATCTTGCCGTCGCTGTGCCGGAGTTCTGGCAACAGTTTCCGGGCAGCGTTGCCACGGAAATGGGAACACTCAATGTGGGCCTGTTCCCGGCGTTGCCGTCAGTGACATACGAACTTCAGGGTGGTGAACAAAAGACGCAGTCGTTCTGGCTGTCCATTGGCTCCGGGACCGGCGACGTCAACGATCTCGACTGGGTTCACGACTCGCCTCGCTTACTGCAATCCGCCTCATCAATTTCCGACGCTAACGTTCTGCCGTGGTTTTGTGCTTCTCCCGGAGTGAGACCAGCGGCAACGCGATTTGCCGAATACCTGCATGACGCCACGTCCGGCGACTTCAGCCTCGACGCCCGTCGTGCTTCAATCGACGAATATGGCTGGCGAGATTTCGGCGATGTCCCGGCAGACCACGAACAGACGCACTACCACGGCCCGAACACGATCGTGTCGCACTACAACAATCAGTTCGACATGATCTATGGCGGCATCCTGCAACTGGCATCAACCGGCGATCTCAAGTGGTTCGACTTGCTCGATCCACTGGCACGGCATGTGATGGATATCGACATTTATCACACCAGCGAAGATCGAGCGGCGTTTAGCGGCGGGCTGTTCTGGCACACGGATCATTACGTGGACGCCAGTTCGAGCACTCATCGCACCTATTCACGCCACAATCAAAAACCAGGCCAATCCTACGGCGGCGGCCCGAGCTGCGAACATAACTACACCACCGGGTTGCTGTACTATCACTTTCTCACTGGCAGCCCGGAAGCACGAGAATCTGTGCTGTCATTGGCCGACTGGGTGATCCGGATGGACGATGGTCGCAACACAATCTTCGGACTTCTCGACAATGGACCAACCGGCGCCGCATCCGCAACTGTGTTCGAAGACTTTCATGGCCCCGGCCGCGGTGCAGGAAATTCAATCAATGCATTATTGGATGCGTGGCTGCTGACAAGTGCTGATCACTATCTGAACAAGCTGGAAGACCTCATCCGCCGCTGCGTCCATCCGTTACAGAATCCTGACGAGCTGAACCTGCTCGACCGGGAGGACCACTGGTCGTATACTGTTTTTTTGAATTCTCTCGGTCGCTATCTGCTCGTCAAACGCGACGCGGAACAGTTCGATGCCATGTATTCGTTCGGTCGCGACGTGATGAAAACCTACGGACGCTGGATGGCCATCAATGAACGCCGCACCCTGGACCGGCCTGAAGAATTAGAGTATCCGACCGAGGCCTGGGCCGCTCAGGATTTTCGCAAGGCCAACGTGCTGCGTATTGCTGCGTCATGCGAAGACGATGCTACGCACGCCGTAGCGATGCACACCAAAGCCAACGAAATCATCGACGACGCATGGAACGACATGGCCGCGTTTGGGAATGCACGCCTGACAGCTCGATGTCTGTCGATCCTCATGACCGAAGGCCATCGTGACGTCTTTCACCGCACCTGCGAACCGCCGCTGGTTCCCGCATGTCGGGTACAGTATGTCGTCGGCACATGGTCGATGTTTGTGCCGCAGAAGCTGAGAGTCAGGGAATTGATAAAGTCACCGCGGCGACTCATCATCGCCGGCATTCAGGCGCTTCATCCCGGTCGTTTGGCGAGTGCATGGAAGGCGATCCGGAGGCAAATGTGACGAAGACAATATGCCGCACGCAACGGGAAAGCCGGGCGAGCAGGGCGGAGGTTCTCGAAAGCGTATGGAAAGGGAACAAGCCATGACAAACTCAGAGCATCCTGACTCATTGATCGGCATTGCGGAATCGCGTCCGTTCGTGCTGCACACTCGTGTCGTCACAGGAACCGGCGGCGGGCCGGAGAAAACGATTCTGAATTCTCCACGCTACCTGAAAAGGTATGGTATCGACTGTGCGTGTCTGTTCATGCGGCCTCCGGGAGATCCGGGATTTGCCATGCTGGAACGCAAAGCGGCAGAAGCCGATGCAGAAATCATCGGCATTGATGATCGCGGACCGTTCGACTGGCGCGTCGTGCGGGACTGTATCCGCATCTGCCGTGATCGCAAAGTCAGCGTCTGGCATGCACATGACTACAAGAGCAACGCACTGGGACTGTTGGTGCGTCGATTCCATCGCATGCATCTGGTCACAACTGCACACGGCTGGGTTCGTTTCACGGCGAAGACTCCGCTGTACTACAGGATCGATCGCTTTTGCATGAAGCGGTACGAAGAAGTCATCTGCGTGTCGCAGGATCTACATGATCGCTGTGTCGAAAGCGGGGTACAGGTCGATCGACTGCATCTGATTGATAATGCCATTGTACTGGATGACTACACCACTGTTTCGCCGACGTTGATTGATAAGGGCCGCTTCGGCTTCGACTCACAGCGATTTCTGGTTGGTGCCGTCGGACGACTGTCCGAAGAAAAGGGCTTTCATCACCTGATCAATGCGACTGCGAAGCTGATTCACACAGGCCACCAGATCGGCCTTGTCATCGCAGGCGAAGGACACCTTCGAAACCAGCTCCAGCAACAGATCTGTGATCTGGAACTGCAGGACCACATTCAACTTTGCGGATTCCTGTCCGACCCGCGCGAACTGTACCGTGCGATCGATTTGTTTGTTCTCAGCAGTCTGCGCGAAGGGCTACCCAATGTTGTGCTGGAAGCGATGGCGTCACAACGTGCGGTGGTGGCGACGAACTGTAATGGCATTCCGAATCTCGTGCAGCACCAGCAGAATGGCCTCATTGTTCCAATCGACAATGAAGATGCCCTGCACGACGCCCTGCTACGATGCGTGTTATCCGAAGACCTGCGAACTCATCTTGCATCCGCTGGTCGCCAGACAATTGAACGTCGCTTCGGCTTTGACCGCCGCATGAAGAAAATTGTTGACGTCTATCGCGGACTTTCAACGGGAATTGCGGCCCAGATCCGGAAAGCTGCCGATCCGGAAGCGTCGAAAGCAATGTGACCTATGGCCCGCCCTGTGAAACCACCTTTCATCTCAGACGAATTCATACCACAAAACGACGCTTGAGTCGTCGTGTGTTGCACGCAACGATTGATGCCGAACGGGCTCGCGGTGATCGACTGTTCGGACTGTAAAGCTTTTGTCTAAAATGCAGGAGCCTGACAAAGCACCAGCGTCGTGGTTCCACGACAGATTCCGGTTTACTCACACTCACATCGTCGATTCATTTTGGAGGCATTATGACCATTCAACGAATTGCTCTTCTTGCATTCACAGCGTCGTTCTTTGTCAGTACGATGGCGACGACATCGGCACAGGACGAGACTCTTGACACGACAACGGCGGCAATCGAAGAAACGGAAGCTCCGCCTGCCCCCGGCCCGGATTTGCTGAAGTACACACCAGAGCAGATTGAGGCCGCGTACGAAGGGAAGGAAATGCCTGAGGCGGTCGCCATGTATCTCGTGGTTGCACGAGACGGACAATTGGATGGAACCAATGGCTGGTTTGGTCCGGCGCAAAATCGATTCTCCTGGCAGTGGCTTGCGGAACGTCATGGGATTGCGCCGGATCAACCGCTGGCGGCGGACTCTTTTCACGGTCCGGAGGCGATCTTCAGGCAGTTGGACCGAGACCATGATGGACGCATTTCAGGCTTTGACCTCGACTGGTCCGACGAGAATCCCTGGGTTCGTCAGTCGTACATGATCAATCGGATGTTCCGGCGGATTGATCCCAGCGGCGACGGAAAGCTCACGAACGAAGAGTGGCAGGCTTTCTTCGAGAAACTGGCGGGTGAGGAAAAAACCGTCCGACCCGAACAGTTGAGGGATGCCTTGATTCCGCCCAGCGGCTTTTCTCCTGGCGATGTGCCCGCGAAGGAAACGCTGATCAGGGGCCTGATGGCTGGCGAGCTTGGATCACTTCAGGAAGGACCCGATGTTGATCAGCCAGCTCCTGACTTCGAACTGAATCCGTTGGGAGGCGGGGATCCAATCCGGCTTTCGGATCGGATCGGCAGGAAGCCGGTTGTGCTGGTATTCGGCAACTTTACGTGTGGTCCATTTCGCTCGATGTATCCTGCCGTCGAAGCAGTCAAGTTACGTCAGCAGGACAACGCTGATTTTCTGATGGTCTACGTGCGTGAAGCACACCCGACTGACGGTTGGGTGATGAAATCCAATGAAAAAGTCGGTGTTGCCGTGGCCCAGCCAACGACCTTTGTCGAGCGTCAGGCTGTAGCGGAGCAGTGTGCAGTAAAACTCAATCCATCGATGCCGTTACTGGTTGACGACATCAGCGACACGGTGGGAAATGCCTATAGCGGCATGCCTGCTCGGTTGTACGTCATCGATACGAAGGGCAATGTCGCCTACAAAAGTGGTCGCGGCCCGTTTGGCTTCAAGCCAGAAGAGATGGAGCAGGCCTTGTTGATGCTGATCCTGGACGAAGCACCGGCGCTTGAAAAGGCGGATTAATTTGATCTGCAGCGCGCCTACGTAGGATCGACAAGTCCCAGTCCGATCATTTGCAGGCAAGTCATGCTCGGCATGAAGAAATAGTCACCGCCGCGGATTTCCACCAGCGTGGGAATCCTGCTGCAGAAAAACGGCGGTCGACCGGTTGCCGCACTCCCTTCAATGATCATCCGACCATCTGAATTCTCGCCGTGATTGCCCAGCAAAGGGTCGCGATCGTTCGCCAGTTTGAAGTCATTTCCAAAGTTGATCCACTGCTGCTGAATGAACTCAAACTGCCGACTGATATCGGCATTCAGCGCCATGATGATCACGCCGTGGTTTCCATCGCTTTTTGTCGAGTCCCTGACTTCCCCATACGGAAGTCCGCGACGCAGGATCCGCCGACGGTTGCTGAGGGCTCCCGGTGTGGCGAAAGCACCCTTCACTCCAAACTCAAGTGAACTTCGGGGATTCATACGACGGATGTGAGCACCACGTGGACAATCCGCCCCGCCCAGATCGTCGTTATAGTCGAAGGCCACAAGCTTCAGAGCCAATTCCGCAGCTCGCGCTTTGTCGGCAGCCGTGGCGTTTCCAGCCCTGGCATTCTCTGTGGCGACCGCCAGCTCTGCGGCAAACTGGTTCGCCTGATCCTCTGTGGGAAACATCGTGATCGGCGCACCATTGCGCCAGCGACCGGAAAACTTTGCGGCCAATGCCTCTGATGGTGCTTTCGATAGACAAGATATGTGCCGTTGCGGGAAAACATCGGAGGGGCCGGAGCCGCCGGATATTCAAATGCTTCGTCTTTATGTCCAAAAATGAACTCGCCAGTCTCAAGCGGAGCCCATCCGGCAATCGTCGTCGGATCTCCGCCGGTCGGCTTTCCCCCGCCAATCACCAGGGATGGATCGGACCGAGTTCCCTTGAAGAAAGTATCGCTGATGCCGTCAGTATATCCAAAATGCTCTTTGCGAGTTGGTTTGCCGTCTTTGTAAATCAGAGATGCTTCCTGATAATCCAGGTCGTCACGCTGATCGTCACAATGCCCGGAAAGAAGTTTCACGCCATCCGGTTGCTGCTCTTTCTGATTTGCGTCCCGCACGGCATTCAGGACAGCCTGGTAGCGCTGTTCTACTGCTTCAAGCGACTTGCCGTTGATCAGGATCATGATATGGACTGCTTGATCATCAAAGGCACTCTGCCAGATCGGATCCCAGTGAATGCTGCTGCTCGGCCCCGTGTCGCCGAGAATGTCACGCCGGGCTCGCATGCCCATCGAAAACTCATCGGAAAAGCCGTGCAGCGTGTTCACAGGAACTCGCAGGGATCTGAGTCCCTGGTATGTAAACGCAATGTTTGTCGTCGCATCCGGAACTGCAGTCTTCCACGGCGCGGCGGTCGTGATCAGCGACGACATCAGCAGTACAAACCTCCGTCCCGCATTGCTCTTGTTCACACGAAAACACACATACCGGCCCTTGAACATGCCGAATCTGGCATACACCTTGACCACGCCGCCCTGAACGTCGTGCAGATCCAGTAACGAGTCCGGCTCAATTGTTCCGCTTTTGAAAATTATTGCCACGGCAGACTCACTCTTCTCTGTTCAAAACGTTTTCGAAAGCGTTCCCGTAGGATCGGAGATTGGCCTGCGGACTCAGCTCAGATGACTTTGCCCCGGCCTCCACGTGGGACCATCAGGATTTGCAGGTTGAACACGCTGCACGAACCGCCTGAATGCCTGTTGAGTCTCTGCCGGAGTCTTCCCCTGGGTATCAAAAGCAAACCTGGAAAACTCCTGTTTGAGGTAGAGCGATTTCAGCTGGTCGGCTAACGAATCATCTGTTGAGCCATTGAAGAAGAATGTCGTCTTCAACTGGCATTTTTTGATGTATTCAATGAACCCATTTGCATCATGAACGCTGTCAATCCGACGCAGTGTTCCCAAATTTTCCTGACGGACTCGGTCGCTGCATTCCACATGCCCTGAAGCCAGGGCTCCAGTTTTCCGTGAAAGTCTGACGTGAAGACCAGATAGCTGGACTTCAGCGTGTCATACCGGGCCGGAGTCCCTTGATACATCACATCGTCCAGCACGTAAAAACGGCAGAGATACGTGTTGGGAACCCTCGCCATCGGGCTCTGATCTGCCGCGCCCAGATTCTGCAGGTGATAGCGCGTCACTGCTGAAAATGACGCTTCAGCCGGACAACCTTCCGCTGCAACGGATAAACTGCCGTTACGAATCGGACACAGCGTGGTTAGCCCGTATGCATTTCCATTTTGGTTCGACATGGCTCCATGTCCCGTCTGATTCAATTTGAAGGTTCAATATGCTGCCAACCCGGCTTTTTCGCGCCGTTCGGCCACGGCCGCTGCCGACAGGCTCACGACAGGACTCTGATCCATCTGACTCAGGTCGTGCTGCAGTTCCAGCAGCAGGCGGTTGTATTGCGAAAAAAAATCTTCCGGGCTGAGGTCCTGAGCCCTCAAGTCAAAGCTCAGAAGACTGTCCCTGACGCGCTTCGCCGACTTGACGTCATTCGACGCAGCCATCGGATACGCATTATAATAGTGATCAGTCGAAAACTGATTGAATGTGATGTAAGCATGAAAAGGCTCCATGGGAATCGACTTCGGATACTTGACGTTCCATTTCCAGAATGCATCAAGACCCGTCGGGATCGCTGATGAAAAAGAGTCAACGTACTGTGCCCAACTGCCGTTAAAGTTGCTGAAAAAGAACATGTACGTATATTTCAGGTCCTCTTTCGGCTGGTCAGGCGACAATCGCGGAAACTGATTTGGCCGCACGATGACCCAGCGGGCATAATGAATCAGCGACAGCGTTAACAACCCATTCAGGGCGTTTGGAATCCACGGTGTCACGAGGAAGATCAGCTTATTGATCCATGCTGTGTACCAGCGGATCGGCGTGATCACATTCATCGCGTACGCTTTGCCAGCGATATTTGACATGGATGAACCTCACTCAGACTCAGCAAAGAGGTGTCCAGCGACGGAAACGCAGTTGACCGTGCGTACCTGGGTGACTCCACTGTCGGGAATAAGGTCGGTGGTTGCAAACGACATTCCAGACAGCGTATGACGCCTGAAGCAGATGATGCAGGGCTGGATTGTGATCAATCGAGCATCATCCGATGAGTCGGATCAACGCCGCCGCCATTTCGCGTATTTCCTGAGAGTAAATTTTTATTGACAGGCGGGCGCACGCCACAGCGTGGAGTAACGCGGTTCCGCCCTGTTGTTCCGGAAAGAACTCGTGAGAAACTGCCAGTCTGTGCGATGCTCCGCACGGCCGGAAATGAGACCGGCGAGCGGAGCGGCGTGAGCCCTCCGGTACCTCGTTTTGTACCGGCAAGCTGACGCATGCCGCTCGCCAATTCTTTCAAACGCCCGGCACGGGCATCAAATCGAGTTCAGCAGCAATCGGCTGCAGGGAAGCGATCACGAAGGCAATGTGTTCGTTGAGATCCACACCCAGATCGGCAGCACCCCGCGTAATGTCGTCACGGTTGACGGCGGCGGCGAAGGAGAGTTGTTTCATTTTCTTAACGACGCTTTTGGGTGCCATCCCATCGAGTCGATCTGGACGCATCAGGGCACACGCGACGATGAAGCCGCAGAGTTCATCGCAGGCGTACAGGGTCTTGTCGAGGCGTGAAACGCGCGGGCAATCGGTCAGATAATCGGCGTGCGATTTGATCGCGTAGATTACATCTTCCGGATAGCCTCGCTGTTTCAGGATTTCAGCACCCTGCAGTGGATGGTCGGGCGGATCGGGCCAGCGTTCGTAGTCAAAGTCGTGCATGAGGCCGACTGTGGCCCACTTGTCAACGTCTTCTCCAAAATGCACGGCGTACCCACGCACCGCCGCCTCAACGGCCAGCATGTGCCGAATGAGGCTTGGGCTTTGCGTGTACTCGTGCAGAAGTTTCAGGTCTTCGTGTCGCGACATTTTTCAGAACTCTCCCTCAACTTCACCGCCCTGGCTCGCGGCGAGCGATTGATAGATGCCGCCGTCGATATTCTCAGAAACAAAGTGGACAGATCCATCGCCCAGGCAGAACTGCGCGCAGCCGACGCGGTGACTGCTGAAGTCGTCAAAATGTGTCGCAGGATGATTCGGCACATGATCGGCTGAACCGCAGACTCGCTGAAACGCTTCTTCGCCTTCTACAATCATCCCCGGCCAGCTGCTGAACCAGTTCAGATCGGCCTTCGTTTTACGTTCGCCCGTCATCAGCGTCTGAGATGTGCCGTCCGTCAGGTCTCGCATGCGAACGCTGCTGTTGTGGTAAAACATCCCGCTGCCTTTACATGTGCCGTCGGCCATGACGGCAAGGATGCCGGGTGAGTTCTCACAGTCATCCAGATTCTCGGGTCCGAAGACGCCGAGATAATTTGCGGTCGGAAGTTCTGCGATGACGGTCGTGCTGCCTTCCTGATTGAGTTTGAAGTAGTCTGGTTTTGGATCGGAAGGACACCTGTATGCCTTGATTTGAACCCGCAGAAACGCGGCGTTGGCCGGGTCTGTCAGCGGCAGGGCGGAATTGAAAAGCTGGTAAGTGTTGTTCTGTTCCATTTGCGGCAGAAGCAGAGCGATAAGGATTGCGATGATGGCAATCACGACAAGCAATTCAATCCGCGTGAAGCCACGCCGAAATCGGGCGTGCTGAGATAAACGCATATGAAAAACTCCGTACTATGAAATGCGCAGGAAAGAATCAGAGAAAGTCGCCCGGCGATTCAGATGCATCATTCGCAGCCATGCATGAGTTGTTCTTCATCCATACCGGGTATTGACCGCTGGCTGGATTCGCAGTGCTGCATCGGCGCAAGACACTCGCATCAATGGTGTCGAGGCAAAACGATCAGGCCACGCGTCCGCGAGGCTACAGCAAGCGCAGGACTGAACGACCACGAACTCAACAGCGGCCAGAAAGGCTGGCTGGAGGACCTCTTGCAATGGGAATGCAGCACGAAGCAGGTGCGGCAAATTCGCTCTCCGTCTGCAGTTGCTCGAACAATGACTCCGTTAGTGTCGGTACTGGAGTCAGTGAAGGATTCGATACGGCCTGGCCGATCACATAGCAGATGCTGCAGGTGTCATGGTCGTGCGGCACTGCGGGCGAATCGTGATCGTGGGCTGGAGTCTCGTGAGCGACCTGATGCGAGGTACTGTCCGAGTGTTCAGGGTCGTGATTGTGGGTATGAGTCGGAAGGCATGGGTGTGTCGATGGTGGGCATTTACGCCCACACACGTCATGTTCCAGGCGATGCAACCATTGGCCAAGGAGTGACGTCGTCAGAAGTGTCGCACAGGCGACAATTCTGGCAAAGTATTCCATTCCTGATTGCAGAGATAACACTTCATGGATTCCGGTGAACGTATTGCACTTTGAAATATCGACAGCAGATCAGGGAGTGTGGAATAGAGTTGAAAGTCGTTCAAGAGCAGAAACGCCCGAATCACAAACGGGCAAGTACAAAAGCGAATACGCAGACTTGAGCGACAGTCGTGGTGGAATTCCGGATTATTTCGAATCGAGTGCTTTGTCAGGCTCTGAAAAAGAGGTCAGGAACCAATAGCCAAATGGCCCAGAGGGTGCTCCGCACTATTGGTTCCTGACCTCATTTTTTAGAGCCATCACCATTGCCGAAGGACGTACTCTGCGAATTCCGCACGGCCCATAAGTCGTGAGTCATGAGTTCACTGGGGGCATTGGGTGTTCGTCACTGAGGGGAAGTTTAACGCAAAATTCTTTCTCAGAATTTCTGAAACATACGGGAAAATTTATCTGGTACGCATTTGCAGCCGTGAAGCCAGTTTGTCAAAACTGAGGCGTTGCGGGAGGTTGGTTTTCTGTAACGCATGATGATTTTGGCTTTGTGGCCGGGGAAATCTCGCCGATGGAAGATGAATGTTCATTCTCTGAAGAAGTCGTTGTCCTGTCACGGCATGTGCGGTTGGCACAGTTGCGATCGCCAATGTGCTGTCGCCTGATTCCGAAATTGCGCGACCGGTTAATGCGCAGTCTGGCTGAATATCAGGTCGTCACAGGGAAACGGGAGATTCAATTCTGCATGGCGCTGGAAGAAGCACTGAACAATGCCTTCTATCATGGGAATCTGGAACTCAGTTCGAAACTGAAGGAAGACGGGTCGTCGAGATTCATAGAAATGGCGGCCGAGCGCGAAGTGCTCTCACCCTGGTGCGAACGGTCAGTGCAGGTCACAGAACTGGTGAGTGCGTTTGGCTTGTGGCTGACAATTCAGGATTCCGGCAAGGGCTTTGATGTTCAGGGCGTGGTGGATCGCTGCAATGACCCGGAGATGTTGTTCGCCAGTGGACGCGGATTGATGCTCATGCGTGCATTCGCAGATGAGATGTTTTACAACCGCGCAGGAAATGAAGTGACGCTTGTACTCTACGCGGATGGAGAGGATCGGGAACTGCCGTTGGGGACATCGTCGTCCGGAGCGGATCGTCGCTGCGTTGTTGCCTGACGGGCACCGCAGTGCTGGACCGTATTTGCAATTGACGATCGAAGGGACCGGAAAATTGCTGGTGAAGCAGACTGACAAAGAATCTACCGAAAAGCGAACGCTCGCTGACACACAGCCCGAGGCCGTTCAGTTTTTTCTGCCCTCCGAAGAAAGCTCCGGTCGCGGCTGCGTCCTGCAGATCTGTCCGGCGACGGCAAAAGCCGGATTGATTCGTCTGAGCAACCAGCGCACGGTCATCGGACGCGAACTGACCTGCGATATCCCGCTTGACGACAACGCGGTTTCCCGTTGTCATGCTGCGATTGAACTGGATGATTCCAATTACTTTGTCACTGACCTTGGAAGCCGCAACGGGACTTTTGTAGATGAGAAGCAGCTGCGGGACAGACGCCGGCTGAAAGGCGGAGAACTGATCCGGGTGGGCGGTACGATTCTGAAATTCATGGCATCCATGGACGAAGAAGCGATTTACCACGCGGTGGTGACTGAACGGATGGCGCGCGATCCGCTGACGAATGCCTTCAATCGCAGCTACCTGATGTCAACGCTCGAAAAATTGCTTCCGCGCTGCCAGTCCTCGAAGCACAATCTTGCGGTCATCATGATCGATATCGACCACTTCAAGAAAGTCAACGACTCGCACGGACATCTGGTCGGTGACGAAGTGCTGCGAGTTTTCAGTGAACGAATCCGCCAGACCTTGCACGAGGATGATTCACTCTGCCGTCTGGGCGGTGAAGAGTTTGTTGTCATCTCTGAACAAACGGCACTGCAGGATGCGGTGCGGATCGCCGAACGGATTCGCCTGACGGTGTCATCAACGCCCTTCCATACGCAGTCCGGGCCTGTGATTGTCACCTGCAGTCTTGGCGTGATGACGCTGGATCCGCCAAACGTCGCCACCGTCGATCAGTTGTTGTCGCGCGCGGACGAGCGGATGTATGCGGCGAAAGCTGTTGGACGGAATTGCGTCCGATCTCTATTGGATCAATAGAACGCCGTCGCCAGCCGTTTGCGGAAATCTGCCGCCAGCCGGGATTTGGGGCCCATCACCGTCAACAGGCCGACCATCACTTCCTTGGCAGGCACGCCTACGCCACCGCGATCATTCGTAACGATCGCCAGACACATTTCACAGGCCTCGTCAAACCGGCTGTCCGCCCCGAGCGCTTCTGCCAGTTTAAGTTGCAGCCTGAGGTCTGCCGGGCTCGCCTCAAGAGCCTTCTTTGCCTCGGCGAC